>ERZ795059.707-NODE-707-length-40753-cov-21.588997_pt1 | contig 40753 bp, 44 predicted proteins | sample MGYA00375143_ERZ795059 | MGnify/ENA primary metagenome ERZ795059 (study PRJEB30188, sample SAMN05720168) | activated sludge metagenome | isolation source: Anaerobic digester | place: USA | collected 2015-01-07 ... | reverse complement strand
TATACATCAAAAATAATTGATGATGGTATTGCAAAAAATAATATGCAAGCTATTTGGTCAAATGGTTTAAAAATGTTAGCAATTACTGTATTAGCTGGCATTTTTGCCGTTGGGGTAGGATATTTAGCTTCAAAAATTGCTGGTGGTTATGCAAAAAAAATACGTGAGGAAGTTTTCAAAAAAGTAGAAAATTTTTCATTAAGTGAGTTTAATACATTTTCATCATCTTCTTTAATAACTCGTGCTACAAATGATATACAGCAAATACAAAATATATTTTCTATACTATTAAGATTAGTATTAATAGCTCCAATAATGGGAATTGGTGCTATTGTTAAAGCATACAAATTAGCTCCAAGCATGTCGTGGATTATAATAGTTGCAATATCTATCTTATTGGTTTTAATCATTGCAATATTTTTTATAGCTGTCCCAAAGTTTAAAGTTATACAAAAACTTGTAGATAAGATAGGGCTTCAAATCAAAGAAATGATAAGTGGTGTAAGGGTGATAAGAGCATATAATAAAGATGAATTAATACAAAATAAATTCGATGAAATTAACAAACAATCAACAAAATTAAATCTTTTTGTAACTCGTTTTATGGGTATATTGGCACCAGTTATGACATTGATTATGGGTTTAACATCAGTTGGTATTGTATGGTTTGGGTCTCATCTAATAAATCAAAATTTATTAGAAGTTGGTGATATTCTCGCTCTTATACAATATATTACTCTGGCAATAATGGCATTTTTAATGTTTTCTGTTATATTTATTCTTATACCAAGAGCTGCAGTATCTATAAAAAGAGTTGAAGAGGTATTAACCGTTGAACCATCTATAAAAGATCCACAAAATCCAAAACATTTTTCAAATAACATGTCTGGATCCATTGAATTTAAAAATGTTAGTTTTAGGTATGAAGATTCAGAGCAAACAGTTTTAGCAAACGTTTCATTTATAGCTAATCCTGGAAAAGTCACAGCTATTATAGGTGGCACAGGTAGTGGTAAAACAACATTGTTAAATTTAATACCAAGATTATATGATGTATCTTCTGGTGCAGTTTTAATAGATGGAATTGATGTAAGAGATATAGAGCAAAAAGAATTAAGAGATGCTATAGCATATGTTCCTCAAAAAGCTCAGTTATTTTTTGGGACAATTAAAGATAATATGCTTTATGCTAGAGAGAATGCTACAGATGCAGAAATATATAAAGCATTAGATATAGCTCAAGCTACAGAATTTGTAAATTTACTGCCCAAAAAACTAGACGATGATGTATCCCAAGGTGGTAGTAATTTATCAGGAGGGCAAAAGCAAAGATTAACAATAGCTAGAGCTATATTAAAAAGATCAAAAATATATTTATTTGATGATTGCTTTTCAGCATTAGATTTTAAAACAGATGCATTAGTTAGAAATGCTTTAAATAAAGAATTAAGTGATGCAACAATTTTAATAGTAGGACAAAGAATTAGCACGATCATGGGAGCTGATAATATAATAGTATTAGATAATGGTAGAATTGCTGGCCAGGGTAAGCATGAATATTTATTAAAGACTTGTTCTGTATATCAAGAAATTGTAGCAAGTCAATTATCAGAAAAAGAAATTAATAATACAACAAAATAATATGGCAAACGAGAATAAACAAGGTTTAAGAGGCGGTAGAAGAAGAGGAAGAATGTCGACTGAAAAACCTAAAGATTTTAAAAATACATCCAAAAAACTTCTAAATTATCTTAAACCATATAAGACTATATTTATTTTTTCTATTATATTAGCTACTTTAAGCACCGTATTTAGTATTTTAAATCCAAAGATTCTTGGAGAGATGACTGATACTATTGTTAAAGGAATAGAAAGCAATAAAGGTATAGATTTTCAAGCATTAGGTAAGACAGCTCTTATTTTGTTATCTTTATATATTGCTAGTGCGATATTTAATTATATTGAATTATGGTTGATGTCTTCTGCATCACAACAAATAACATATAATTTGCGTAAAGATATTGCTTCAAAAATATCTAGATTGCCATTAAAATATTTTGATTCTAGTCAAAGAGGTGATGTTGTCAGCCGTGTTACTAATGATGTTGAAACAATAAGCCAAAATTTAAACCAAAGTCTAGTTCAACTTTTAGAGTCAATTATAAAAGTAATCGGAATATTGATAATTATGTTGACTACAAGTTGGCAATTATCGCTAATTGCAATATTGATATTGCCTATTAGTTTTCTTTTTGTTAGAGTTATTATGAAAAAATCACAGAAAAATTTTGAAATTCATCAACAAGCTCTTGGTGATATGGATGGTCACATAGAGGAAATGTTTTCAAATCATTTGATTGTAAAAAGCTTTAATGGAGAGAATAAGTCAACAAGGAAATTTAATTCTATCAATGAGAATTTATATGAGAGTAATTGGAAATCTCAATTTTTAGCAGGTTTAATGATGCCTATTATGTCAGTTGCTAATAATCTTGGTTATGTAGGAGTTGTACTTGTTGGTGGAAGAATGGCTATATCTGGTAAGATAACTATTGGAGACATTCAAGCTTTTATTCAATATATGAGTCATTTTACACAGCCTATTACTCAAGTTGCTAATATTACAAATATACTTCAATCAACAGTAGCAGCAGCAGAAAGAATATTTGAATTTTTAGCTGAAGAAGAAGAAAAACCAGAAATAGATGTTATACCAGCTCCAGAACATGTAAATGGAGAAGTTGTATTCAATCATGTTTATTTTAGTTATAATAATGAAGAAGCTATAATTAAAGATTTTACTGCATATATAGAACCAAAATGTAATGTAGCAATAGTTGGTCCAACTGGTGCAGGTAAAACAACAATAGTGAATCTTTTAATGAGGTTTTATGATATTGATAAAGGTTCCATATCAATAGATGGTATTGATATTGATAAAATGAGCAAAAAAGATGTTCGTCAAATGTTTGGAATGGTATTACAGGATACGTGGTTATTTAGCGGAACGGTTGCTGAGAATATAGCATTTGGTAGGCCAAGTGCAACACGTGAAGAAATAATTAAAGTTGCACAAGAATCATATGCTGATCATTTTATAAGAACCCTCCCTAATGGTTATAATACAATAATAGAAGATTCTATAGATAATATATCAGCAGGAGAAAAGCAACTTTTAACAATAGCCAGAGCTTTATTAGCTGATCCTCCAATGTTAATATTAGATGAAGCTACTAGTTCTGTTGATACTAGAACAGAAATTGCTATACAAGCAGCGATGGATAAACTAACAGATAACAATAAAACAAGTTTTGTAATAGCACATAGATTATCTACAATAAAAAATGCAGATTTAATATTAGTAGTCAAAGACGGAAATATTGTTGAACAAGGTAAGCACGAGGAATTACTTGCAAAAAATGGTTTTTATGCATCTATATACAATAGCCAATTTGCAGAATAATACTCATGTTACTTTTCTCTTTATTTTGCGTTATAATTAGAATAATAATAAATAATAAACAAATATATGAAAAAAATAATACCAATATCAATTGGGGTATTATTGATAGTGGGAGGAATAATATACATTGTAAGTACAAACAAATCAGCACCTCAAGAAGCTACGAACGATAATAATATTATAGCAGATGTGACATTCAATTGTGACAATAATAAAAGTATACATGCCCTATTTTTTAATGGGAAAGTAGAACTTACATTAAGTGATGGTAGGAACATGTTGATTCCACAGGCAATTTCTGCATCTGGTGCAAGATATGCAAACCAAGATGAATCATTTGTCTTTTGGAATAAAGGAGATACTGCTTTTATAGAAGAAAATGGTACTATTACATTTAATAACTGTTCAACAGCAAATACAAGAGAACAAATTCAATATGACAATGCTAATTATGGTTTTAGCGTTCTACTACCAAGCACATGGAAAGGATTTTCTATAATTTCTGACAAATGGTCTGGTAATTATTATGATTCTTATGGAGCAATAGCAAATAAGGTTGAACAAGGTCCATTAATATCTATAAGACATCCAGAATGGACAAAAGAAAATCCAAGGCAAGATATACCAGTCATGGTTTTTACGCTAGAACAATGGGATAATATGCAAGCAGATAAGTTCCATATAGGTGCTGCCCCAATAAATCCAAGAGAATTAGCTAGAAACGATAAATATATTTTTGCTCTTCCAGCTAGGTATAATTATTCATATTTAACAGGTTATGAAGAAGTAGATAATATTATAAATAATAATGCAGTAGTTGATACATCATGGTTAAATATAAAATCAGCAATAGAAAATTGTAATGTTAAAGATATAATGCAAGCACATAGTCTGCTAGTTTCAGCAACATTAAAAGATGGAACAAAAATAACAGGATATGAACCCAAAATAGATGATATTATGGATGTTGTAAATACCTCAAAAGATAAATGTGGGGATATAACAATCGCGACAGAATAATTAAATAATATTAATTATATGAAAAAAGCATTTTTATTTATATTATTTTCCCTACTTACTATACAAGTTGAAGCATCAGATTTAGATAATATTGATACTGGTGCTTGCACTATGGAATATGATCCAGTATGTGCAGAAGTTCAGATTGAGTGTATAAAAGCCCCATGTGATCCAGTTTATCAAACATTTAGCAACATGTGCCAAATGAGAAAAAATAAGCTAGCAAAATTTTTATATAAAGGTAGATGTGAAGATGGCTATAGTGCTAGCAATATCCCCAGATGTATAGGTGGTCTAAATGGTCAGAAATGTGGATATGGTACAACACAAATAGTAGACCCATGCTTGTTAAGTGATAATACTAGTAGAAGAATTTGTGCAGATAGTTTAATGAGTCAGGAAGACAGAAACAGAATAGAAGAATATGTAAGAGATAATATATCTAAGATATCAAATGATTTTGGGATTCATGAAGTATTGGGAGGGAAGTTTTATGTAACAAACATGTATTGGGTTTATGAGGATAATTTAAATTTACTTCAAGTAGAATATGAGGATGGGCATGTATCATATATTGCAAATTTATTTGCTTTTACTAATGTTTTAGAAAAAACAAAAGACAACCCATATGGTATAAAAGTAGATTTGTTTTATTTAGTAAAAGATAATGGTAAAGAAGTAGATAAAAAAAATGATGATAAAAATATTATAGAAGAATATATTAAAAACAATATAACACAAATAGCAAAAAATTATGGTATAGAAAGCAGCTATGGCAAGCAGTTTTATATTATAGGAGAAATTAATTGGATTAATGATAATAATTTAAGATTTGAATTTAGTGATGGATATAATAATTATACAGTTGAAATCACTACCCATTTGGAGCCGTCAGGTGTTGTAAAAATAGATAATTTACAAATGATAAAGGAAAATGAAATAATCCAGGAAAGTGTAAAGACAAATCTAGTAAAAGAACCAATAGCAAAAAAACGAACTATTTTTGTAAGAATAAAAGAGTTTTTTAGGAGTATATTTAAGCCAAAAATGAAAAATAAGTAATATACAATATATAATATGGCATTTAAAGATAATGCCATATTTATATTATTGCACCAAAATGTTAATTTCATTCGTATAATATATATCATTAACCAAAAAATATGAAAACATATAAAGATTTTTTAAAAGGAATAAAACAAAAAGAGCCAAGTAAGACTCTTTTTGATAGAATAATACAAAATATAAAAGCAGAGGAGAATTTTATTATATTGAGAAGGAAAATTATGTTTATTTCCATCAGTACAATAATATCTATGTCTTTATTTATATTTTCTATTGTTCTTATCAGAAATAAGGCAGTAGAAACAGGTTTTTCATCCTTTTTTTCATTAATCTTTTCAGATTTTAATATAATTTTACAGAATAGGAAGAATTTTATAATTTCACTACTTGAAACTATACCAATAACTAATGTAATATTATCATTATTAATAGGAGCTATGTCATTCTTCTTTATAAAAGTTTTTCTGCAAGTTATCAAGATATTTAATAATTATAAACAAAATAATAATTACAAACTAATAAATTAAAATTATGGAAGAAAAAAATAATATTGGACCAGAAAAAATTAATATTATAAGTGATGTATTTAAATCAAAAGCATTTAAGATTGTTGGAGGCGTAATCTTATTCTTAATAATTTTATTAATTACATTCAGTTTTGGCGTCCATATAGGTTTTGAAAAAGCAAACTTTTCATATAATTGGCGAGATAATTATAATAACAATATATTACAGCACGGAATGGAGCCACCTTTTAATGAGAGATTTAAAGATCAAAATATGGGATTTATAAACTCAAATGGGTCTGCTGGAGAGATTATAATGATTAATAATGATGGATCACTAGTAATAAAAGATATAGATAATACTGAAAAGATAGTAATTATAGATGATGATACAACTATCAGAATGTTTAATCAAAATGTTGGAAAACAAGATCTAAAGGTTGGACAAAAGGTTGTTATAATAGGAGAACCAAATAGTTCTGGAGAAATAGAAGCTAAATTAATAAGGATAATGCCAGAGCCATTAAACAAATAAAGATATTAATATGTCTAAAAAAATTTTGCAGCAAATAACAAAACATAAAATAATTGTCCCATTAGTTATTTTGACTCTTGGTTTGGGTATATATTTTATAGTAAGAGCATCTGGAAACCAATCAAGCGGAGCAATAGAATATACAATTGGTACAGTTGAAAAAGGGACAATAATATCAACTATATCTGCCACTGGGCAGGCTAATGCTTCGAGTCAGTCAGATTTAAAAACAACTGCATCTACTACCGTATTGCAAGTCAATGCAAAGGAAGGTGACAAGGTAAAGGCAGGTGATGTTTTGATTATTCTTGATTCATCTGATATAGATAAGCAGATACGAAATGCGAGGATTAATTTAGAGACAGCACAAAATAATTATAAAAAAGCTATTGATGGGCCAACTGAGTTACAACTAGCTCAAGCACAAAACTCTCTACAAAACGCTAAAGATAATGTAGAAAAATTGAAAATTTCTCAACAGACTACATATAATCAAACACTTGAATCAAAAGAAAATGCAGAAACGGCATTAGAAAATTCATATACATCAGCCCTAAATACTATAGATGCAGCTTTTATGGGATTTAGCAATATAATGAATGATTTAAGGACAGTTTTATATCTTACAAATGAATTATTACCTCAAGATATAACTGGTGACCCTACAAAGGATGTAAATTTAATTGACTTAAGTCAGTTTTATAATGTAGAGATACCAAAGTATTGGGAGGATATTTCAAATTCTTATGTTTTTGATACTAATGCTGATAAAGATACATTTATTACATTAGCTAAAAAAGCAACATTAGCATATAAAAATGCAAGGATTATTTATGATACAAATGTTGTTGGATACAGGAACTTAAGTAAAAGCTCATCAAAAGAAGAAATAGGAAGTTTTTTAGATAATGCAATTAATACAGCAGAAACTATTACAGAAGCCACACGAAACTTAAATAACTTATATAATTATTTTATTGATTATAGCAACCAAAGGAAGAGGACACTTTATTATAATATAAATACATATAATACATTATTAAAGCAAGATACATCATCAGCAAACTCATATTTATCTCAGCTTATATCTGCTAAAACCGGTGGATCTGGTATAGTAACAGCAAAAAAGAATTTGGATGATATAAATACAAGCCTTGCAAATTTAATTAAGAATCAGCCAATAGATTTAGCTGCAGCTCAGAGTAATTTAAAAATACAGGAAGCTTCATATAAAGAGTTAATATCACCACCTGATTCTATAGAAGTAAAATCTTATGAATTGTCCGTTAGCCAAGCAGCAGATAATTTACAGAATCTTCTAGATGAAAAAGACGAAAATTACATAATAAAAGCGCCCTTTGATGGAAAACTTGCTAATCTAAATGTTAATGTTGGAGATAAAACTTCTGCTGGATCGATTCTGGCAACTGTTATTAGTGACCATAGTATTGCAGAGATTTCTTTTACTGAAACAGATATACCAAAAATAAAAGTTGGTCAAAAAGCAACATTAACATTTGATTCTGTAGAAAATTTAACAATAACTGGTAAAGTTGTAGAAGTTGATACTCTAGGTACAACAACACAAGGGGTTGTTTCTTATACTGTGAAAGTTAGTTTTGATATAGAAGATCAGAGAATTAAACCAGGCATGAGCGTGACTGCTGATATTATAACTGATTCAAAATCAGATATATTAATTGTTCCAAATTCAGCTATTAGAACCTCTAACGGTTTGAGTTATGTTGAAACTTTTAATAACTCTATAAGTACAGATAGTAATGGCATTTTAACAACAAAATTAATACCAACAAAGATTAATGTAGAGACTGGTATTTCAGATGATACTAATACAGAAATAATAAATGGTTTAAATGAAGGAGATAAAGTTGTTATAAAAACAAGTGCTTCTAATACTAGTACTAGTTCATCAAAATCAACATCTACTAGCTCAGGATCAAATATGAATTTTATGCAACAAATGAATGGAGGTGGAGGGTTTCCAGGTAGATAATTATACATTATGAAAAATATTATAGAATGTAAAAATATAACAAAGACTTATGTTAATGACGGCAATTCTACAGTAGCATTAAATGGTGTTTCATTTACAATACAGGAAGGTGAGTTTGTTGCTATAATGGGGCCATCTGGATCTGGTAAATCAACATTGATGCATATTGTAGGAGCATTAGATGTGCCAACCAGTGGTCAGTATTTTTTAGATGGAAGAGATATGTCGAAATTAGGGGAGGATGATTTAGCTAATATAAGGATGAACAAAATAGGATTTGTTTTTCAAGCTTTTAATTTATTGCCAAGGACGACAGTGTTAAGAAATGTTATGTTACCCCTAGTGTATAATAATGTAGATACGCATGAAGCAGAGGAACGGGCGAAAAAAGCTATAATGAGTGCTGGCCTTGATGAATCAAAGATTTATAGTTTATCTAATCAATTGTCAGGTGGACAGATGCAGAGAGTTGCAATAGCAAGAGCTTTGGTAAATAATCCGTCTATTATATTAGCAGATGAACCAACAGGTAATTTAGATACAAAAACTGGAGAAATAGTTTTAGCAACATTTCAGCAACTAAATAGAGAAAAAGGACATACAATAGTCTTAATTACACATGAGCCAAATGTTGCTGAGCATGCTGATAGAATTATAACAATTAGAGATGGCCTTATAATACAAGATAAAGTAATAAAAACTAGATGAAAGTATCGTATTTATTTAGAGAAGTATATTATGCATTAATGTCAAATAAAGTAAGATCATTTCTTACTATTTTAGGTATAGTAATAGGTATAGGGTCTGTTATAGCAATGATATCCGTTGGCCAAGGGTCAAAAAATTCTATAGAATCAAGTATAGAATCTTTAGGATCTAATTTAATATTAGTAACTCCTGGTATAAGACGAGTTAATGGTATAAATCAGGGCAGAGGAGCAATGCAAACTTTAACTCAAGAAGATGCAGATGCTATTAAAAATGAGATAGATTTAGTTGACAGTATTGATACAGAAGTTTCTGGCAGATACCAAGTTATAGCAAAAGGCACAAATACTAATACACAAGTAATGGGCACAACTTCTAGCTACCAAGATATAAGAAATATTGAAATTGCAGAAGGTAATTTTATATCAAATCAAAATGTAGACAGTAATGCAAAAGTAGCTGTTATCGGTCCAAATGTAAGAGATGATTTATTTGGGGAAGATGCTATAAATGTTGTTGGTCAGACTATACGTATTAATAGAATAAATTTTAAAGTTATAGGTATTACAAAAGCAAAGGGTGGTAATGGATTTAGCAGCCAAGATGATATGATATTTATTCCAATTACAACTGCACAAAAGGTCTTAATGGGTACAAAATATATAAACACAATAGCGATAAAAGCTAAGGATAAGAACACGATGTCGCAACTGCAAAATGAGGTTACTAATATATTATTAGAAAGACATAAAATATCAGATGCATCATTAGCAGATTTTATAGTTGTAAATCAAGCTGATATATTAGCTACAGCTTCTTTAATAACAGATACATTTACTACATTATTGGGTTCAATTGCTGCGATATCTTTACTTGTTGGTGGTATAGGAATTATGAATATGATGTTAACAACTGTGACTGAGAGGACAAGAGAAATAGGTTTAAGAAAAGCTATCGGAGCTAAGAGAAGAGATATAAATAATCAATTTTTAATGGAAGCAGTAGCTTTAACGTTTTTTGGAGGGCTTTTTGGAATAATACTTGGATGGTTATTATCTTTAGCTATTTCAAAATTTGGAGGCATACCAACGTCAATATCTACCTCCTCAATTTTATTAGCTTTTGGTGTTTCAGCTCTGATCGGCATTTTATTTGGATATTATCCAGCAAATCGTGCTTCTAAATTAAACCCTATAGAAGCTCTTAGATATGAATAATTAATAATATTAATAATATGAAAAAACAGACGATAATCTTTTCTTTAATTTTAGTAGCAAGCACCATACTATCATTTCTTTTAGGAGTATTTTATTCAAAAAATGTAAACAACAAAAACGATTCGTTTTTCACGACTCAAAGAAATATAATTATGAATTATGGTTATGGTTTTAATAGGGCAAATATAAAAGAAAGTAATATGATAGATGGAGAAATATTATCTAAAGATGATAATTCTATAACAGTAAAGTTAAAAGATGGGGGATCTAAAATAATTATTTTTTCAAATTCTACAAATGTGTTAAAATCTACACAAGTAACGCTTAATGATATAAATGTTGGAGATAATGTAATAATTTCTGGGAAAGCTAATAGTGATGGAAGTGTTGTAGCTGATTCAATACAAATAAGAAATCAGTTAGTGCCAAAGCAAGATAATGCTACTCAACAATAATTATATAAATAGAGATGAACAACAATAAATCTGATAAAGATTTAATTATAGAGTATTTAGATGGCAGTAATGAGTCGTTAAATATTTTGATAAGGAGATATTTACAGCCAATTTATAACTTTGTATATACTTATATTAAAGACGAGGAGGAAGCTGAAGATGTTGTTCAAGAAGTATTTTTAAAAGCTTGGAGAAATTTAAAAAAATTTAAAAAAGATAAGAATTTTAAAACATGGATTTATAAAATAGCTAAAAATAGTAGCTTAGACTTTTTAAAAAAGAAAAAAAATATTACATTTTCAGAGCTTAATAAAAACAGTTATAATAATGATGTTGAAACATTTGTTGATAGCATAGAGGATAATGATGACCTACTTCCAGATGAGATATATTATAAATTAGAATTACAGAAGGATATAGAAGAAGTATTAGATGAAATTCCTGTAATATATAGAGAAGTTCTAAATTTATATTATATTAATGAATTTAATTTTAGGGAGATAAGTGAAATATTGGGTGTCTCAATTAATACTGTAAAAAGTAGATACAGAAGGAGTCTAATTATATTAAAAGAAAAAATAAAAAATATAACATGAATGAAAATAAACACAAATTAAATATAGTAATTGTTGGTGGAGGAGCTAGTGGAGTTGCTACTGCTATATTTGCAAAGCGAAAAAATCCAAACAATGAGGTTATTATTTTAGAAAAAAATGATAAAATTTGTAAAAAAGTTTTAATTTCCGGGAATGGCAGGTGTAATTTATTAAATAAGAATTTAGACATAAATAAATATCATACAGAATATTTTAATAACACAAAAGAAATTATAGAAAATGTATTTAAAAAATTTGATAATAAAAAAATATTAAATTTTTTTGAGAATTTAGGGATACTATTTAAAGAAGAAAAGGACGGGAAATTTTATCCAATAACAGATAGTGCAAATAGCATAGTTAATGTTTTGTTATATGAATTAGAGAAATTAAATATTAAAGTTTTCTTTAATATGACAGTAAAGGATATTAAAAAGGATAATAATATTTTTATAATAAAAACAAATAATGATATTTTTTCTACAGATAAGGTTGTAATTTCAACAGGAGGATGTGCTTATCCCCAAATAGGTACAACTGGTGATGGTTATATATTTGCTGAAAGATTTAACCATAAAATAATAAAACCATTTCCATCTGTTGTGCCATTAATTATAGATTGTAAATATTTAAAAAAAATTTCAGGAATAAAATTTAGCGGAAATGCAAAGATCATTTTTAATAATCAGATAATAAAAGAAAATAGGGGTGATATTCTATTTACAGATTATGGTATTTCTGGATCTGCAATAATTTCTATTTCAAGATATGCAACAGAATTACTAAATAAAAATATAAAAAATAAATTATTTGTAGGGATTGATTTTGTTCCAAATTTAGATGATGAAAAATTACAGAAACATATAATAAATGTAAAAAATATAAATAGAGAAAAGGATATTAAATTTTTATTATTAGGTTTAATAAACCCAAAGTTGATAGATTATATTTTTTTAGATAGAGTTGACCTAAATAAAAAATTAACAGATTTAAATATTGGAGATATAAAATTAATAGTTGATGTATTAAAAAATACAAAGTATAAAATAATAGGAAGCAAGGATTTTCATTTTGCTCAAGTTACTGCTGGCGGTATAAATTTAAAAGAAATAAATAATAATTTGGAATCAAAAAAAGTAAATGGTCTCTTTTTTACGGGCGAAGTTTTAGATGTAGATGGTGATTGTGGTGGTTTTAATCTAGTGTGGGCGTTCGCGAGTGGCGCTGTTGTTGGAGATAGTCTTTAATTTTTTCAGATAACATTGCTGGTAATAAAAATGCTATTATAAATGATACCAATATAAATAAAATATTTTTGAAATGATAATTTATATTTAAATTATTAAAATATTTATATAAAGATTGCAATATTTCAAAATGTAATAAAAAAATATATAAACTATTTCTTCCAAAAAACGAAAATGATTTATATATTTTTTTATTTTTTATATTATCATTAACATAGAACAATAAAATAAATAGAGTAGGAGCATATATTAATTGGAAATTAGAATATTCTTCATTTTTTTCTATTATGCTAAATAAAAAATATATTATAAAAATTATTAATGAAAACTTTTCAAAATTTATTTTTTTTAATATATATTTGAAATCATAAATATAATAATTTTTTCTAAAAATTATTCCAAAAACAAAGAAAAATAAATATGGTAAAAATGTATGAAAATCATATATTGTTGGAATTAATATTATGCTTATAAATGATATTATAAAAGAAAGTATTAGACTTTTTTTATTTCCTATCTTATCGATTATTTTATTTATGATAGGATAAAATATATATGCTTGTATTAAGATTGGCATAAAATAAAATGGGGCTGAGATTTTACCATCAAATATTTTTATAATATTAGTTAGATTGAAAGTATATTTTTTTAATATAAATAAAAATATGCAAACTATGAGATATGGGATGATTAATCTTACTACCTTTTTTTTATAAAAATTTTTTATTGACTCTTTTGAATAGTCTTTTAAGTATAATAAACAGCCAGATGAAATTATAAAAAATGGAATTGCAAACCTACATAATTTAACTATAAAAAAATATAGTTCACCTAGATTATTTTTATAAATTAGAACTATATGTCCTATAAATGCTGCTAGTATAGCGAGGCCTTTTGTAAAATCAAAAAAATTAATTCTTGAATTTAATTTATTTTCTTCTATATTATCTTTTTTCTTTAAATTTTTTAAAGTTTTTAAATTAAGTAATATATATAAAATAGCTATTTCTGCTAAAACATATATATTTGTAAATTCAAAAGACATATTTTTAATTAGATTTTTGGATATCTATAATTTTATTTTCTCTATCTTGTTTATTATTATCTGATGATTTTAGGGCAATAGCTTGTTGTATAATTGATAATATACTGCTTATAATCCAATATAAAGTTAACCCCATTGGGAATGATAACCCTATCCATATAGTCATTATAGGAAGTATATAGAGCATTTGAGCATTCATAGCATTGGTTATATTATCTTCTTTTGTTCCCTCAACAGAAGGTATTTTTTTTGGTGTTATCATTTTCGTTTGTATATACTGTAATATTCCAGACATTATAGCTAATATTATCCCATATATATTATATATTGTTGCATTTGTCGTCTTATCTTTAGCAATTGCTTTTTGCGTTAAATCTAAAAACCCGAAAGCTGTTTTGTTAAAATATACATAGTCTTTTTTTATAAAGCTAATATTTTTATATATAGCATTTTCAAGTGGCTGCATTTGCCCATTAATTTTTATTTGTCCAGCCATATATCCATTTAGTACATTTATGAGACCTATTAATACTATAAGCTGAAGGATTAATGGCAAGCATGAAGAAAATGGATTTACTTTTTCTGTCTTATATAAATTCATTATTTGCATAGCTTGTTGTTCTTGATCCTTAACAGTATTTTTTATTTGGTTCATTTTTTCTTGAACAATACTCATTTTTTTCTGAATTTTTATAGACTTCCAATTAAGTGGGAATAAAATAAGTCTTATCAATATTGTTAATATTATTATAGCTATTCCAAAGTCTATTTGTGGAAGTATTCCATGTATAGCAGTTAAAAAGTTAATCATTGGTTGCACTATTAAAGTAAAAAACATAAATTTATTTTATTATTTAAAATATATAAAAAATATTATACAGGTTATTTTATAAAAATACTATTATTTAAATATTTTATTATTTTCTACCAGATCTATTCCTCCCTTACTAAATGGATTGCATCTCAATATTCTCCAAGAACCTATTATTATACCTTTAATTAACCCATATTTCTCAATAGCCTGTTTTGTGTATTCTGAACAAGTTGGATAATATCTACAAGCAGGTTTTTTTATTTTACTCCAATATGGGCTATGATCTGGTGAAAAATATAATTGATATATTTCTATCAATTTTATAGATACTTCTGATGGTATTTTTGTTATATTTTTACTCATTTTTTATTAATAAATTAGCATCTGATAATATTTTATCAATTTTTTGTTTCATTAATTCATATGGTATTTCTAATATTGGAGATTTGCAGAAAAAAACAATATTAAATCCTGGTTTTATATTTTTATAAATTAATCTGATTATTTCTGACATTTGTCTTTTTATTCTATTTCTTTTTACTGCTCTTTTTTCAATTTTTGAGGGCACAACAACTGATACTTTGGAGTAATTAAGATTATTTGGAATAAATTTAATATAAAATTCATTTGCTCCAACATAATTTCCATTTTTTATTATTTCTTTAAATTCTTTAATTTTTTTTACTCTATATTTTTTCTTTAACATAATATTTATACAAAAAGATGATACTTATAAGGTATCATCTTTTTGTAATTGAGTAAACCTTTATTTTAAGAATAATTTCTTTTTAACTGTAAGCTGGTGTCTACCTTTTGCCCTTCTCCTTGCTAAAACTCTTCTTCCATCTTTTGTTGACATTCTAGCTAAAAATCCATGAGTTCTTATTCTTTTTCTTTTACTTGGCTGGTATGTTCTTTTGGTTTTTGACATATTTTTAACTTATTTAGCTTATTTTCAATAACAATTATGATATAATATAATACTTTGCTTGTCAATAATAGTTTAGACCATTGTAACACTTGCTATTTTATCCCCTTCCTCTTTAAAGCTCATTATCCTTACACCTTGCGTTGTCCTAGATAATACGGGTATTGAGTTTAACGCTATTCTTATAACCTGTCCTTTTTCTGACATTATTATTAAATCCTTAGAATTTTCAGTATCTTTTTCTAAAAATTTAGAGCTGATAAGATTTGAACTTACAAGTTTACCGGTTTTTTCTGTAATATTCATAGTCTTTATTCCAGATCCACCTCTACCCTGTATTCTATACTCTTCTATATCTGTTGATTTGCTATAACCATTACTAGAGACTACAAGTAATTTATATTTTTCTTTATCCTGTTTTATAATATCCATTCCAACAACTATGTCACCATTTTTTAATTTTATTCCTCTTACACCAGACGCATTTCTACCCATAACCCTTATATTAGACTCATTAAATCTTACAGATTGTCCATTATTAGTAGTAAGTATGATCTCGTCTTTTCCAGAACTTAATTTTGCCCACTTTAATTTATCGCCATCTCTTAATTTTATAGCAATAAGCCCACTTTTTCTTACATTCTCGAATTCATCTATTCTAACTTTTTTTATAGTTCCTTGTTCTGTTACCATTATAATATATTTATCAGCTACTGGTTTTTCTAATGCTAATATTGTAGAAACTTTTTCATTACTATTTATTTGTAAAAAATTTACAAGTGCTTGTCCTTTGCTTGTTCTCTGCGTCTCTGGAATTTCATAAGCTTTTATCTGAAAAACTTTACCGCTAGTTGTAAAAAACATTAAATCAGCATGGGTGTTGGTTGTAAATATATTTTCTACAGTATCTTCTTCTTTTGTAGTTACTCCACTGACGCCTTTTCCTCCTCTATGTTGAGATTTAAAATTATCTGGTGACATTCTTTTTATATATCCATCTACAGTTTTTAATATTACTGTTGGTTCATTTGGTATTAAATCTTCAGCAGAGAATTCTCCGATTTTTGACTTAACTATTTTTGTTTTTCTATCATCTCCATAATTTTGTTGCATCTCTTGTAACTCATCTTTTATAATCTTTTCTATTTTCTTTTCATCCGCAAGTATTCCTTCTAATTTTGAAATTAATTTTAATATACTAGCTAGTTCATCTTCAATTTTTTGTCTTTCAAGTGCAGCAAGTCTTCTTAATTGCATTTCTAATATTGCATTTGCTTGTATCTCTGTTAATTTAAATTTTGTCATTAAATTAACTTTAGCAGTATCTGTATCTTTTGATTTTTTAATTGTTTCTATAACAGCATCTATATTATCTATTGCTATTTTTAAGCCCTGCAATATGTGTTCACGTTTTTTAGCCTCGTCTAGTTCAAACTGTGTTCTTCTAAATACAACTTGTTTCCTGTGTTTTATAAATTCTGTTAGGAACATTTTTAAGTTCAATACTTTTGGCTCTATTCCATCTACAAGTGCTAGCATATTAGCGTGATATGTAATTTGAAGGTCAGTATGTTTATATAATGAATTTAAAACTTTTTCGGGGAATGCGTCTTTTTTTAATTCAACAACTATTCTCATTCCATCTCTATCAGATTCATCTCTTATACCTTTTATTCCTTCTATTTTTCTTTCTCTAGCACACTCAGCTATTTTTTCTACAAGTGTAGCTTTATTTACTGTATATGGTATTTCTGCAATTAGTATTCTAAATCCATTTTTTACTTCTTCTATTTCTGCTTTACCTCTGACAATAATACCTCCTTTACCACTTTCATATATTTTCCTTATATCCTGTATATTATATATAATTCCTCCAGTAGGGAAATCTGGTCCTTTTATATATTGCATTAAATCAGCTACTTCAGCATCTGGATTATCTAATAGATATATGATAGCATCACATACTTCATTTAAATTATGTGTTGGTATGTTGGTAGCCATACCAACAGCAATACCCATACTTCCATTTAATAATAAATTTGGCAATTTAGCTGGCAATACTACTGGCTCTAAATGAGAATTATCATATGTTGGCATAAAATCAACAGTATTTTTATCAATATCTTCTAATAATTCTTCAGCTATTTTTTGTAATTTAACCTCAGTATAACGCATAGCAGCAGCAGTGTCTCCATCTATAGATCCAAAGTTGCCCTGTCCATTAACAAGAGGATATCTCATAGAGAAATCTTGAGCAAGCCTGACAAGAGTATCATAAATAGCAGCATCTCCATGAGGATGATATTTAGCCATAACTTCTCCAACAACATGAGCGGATTTTCTAAATTTTGCATTTGATTTTAAACCAACATCCCACATTGCATATAATATTCTTCTATGAACTGGCTTTAAGCCGTCTCTTACGTCTGGTAGAGCACGAGAGATTATAACAGACATTGCATAATTTATATATGAAGTCTGCATTTCTTTAGTGATAGATACTGGCTTCATTCCAACTTCTTCTGGTATTACAAATTGTTTTTTATTTTCATTATTTTCAATCTTTGTATTTTTTTCATCCATAAAAAGTATTTATTTATTAAGTCAATAAGCATTTTAGCACATAAAAAGTAAAAATAAAAGGCAGAATATATATAAAATGGACTTTCAATAATTTTGGTGATATTATTTTAATGTAAAATAATATTTAATTGAATAAAATATGCAAATTATTTGGAATAAAAATAATGATTTAAAAATTATAAGTGAGAATAATATAATATTATTAAATCCAAAAAACGTTGAGAAATGTAATATTGTTGTAGATCCAAGTAATGTAGATAGTTTTAATAAAATGAGTAGCACTTTTGTTATTACAAATTATGGGGAATATGAAATAAAAGATGATTTTATATATAAAAATTTTGTAATACAAAAAAATAAAGAGAAAAAGAAAATATATAAATTAAATATAGAAAATATCACTATTTTAGATTTGGATAATATTAATGATGATTTGCTATTAGAAGATAATGAAGAATCTATAGGGAATATTATAGAAGGAAATATTGATATATTATTAATTCCGATAGGAGAAAATTTTTTATCAGCCAAAAAGGCTATAGAGATCAAAGATAATCTATCACCAAAAATTGTTATCCCTATTAATTATGACCCAATAAAAGATGATAAGGACTTAAAAGAGTTTAAAGCTGCATTTTTAAATATTGAAGAAAATGATAAGTTTAAAATTAATAAAAAGAATCTTCCATCAGAAGAAGACAATCAAATTTTATATTTATTAACTTCTAACTAGTCTATGAAATTTTTTAGTAATAAGGGCAAGCAAGAAAAAAATAATGACAGAGATAATAAAAAAAATATTTTGGCTTTTACACTAATTATTATAATATCAATTATTATAGTATTTTTTAATTGGTTGAAGGGTGTAAGAGTTACGAAAAATCCAAGTAAGGGCGAAATTGAGGTAAGAGAAAATATAAAAAATAGTATAAATGAATTAAATAACATTTTAAATAATGGTTCAAAAGATATAAAAAATACATTACAGAATAAAGATAAAGCACAAAGTTATGGATACATAGAGAACATTAAGTATGGTTATGGTGATACTGAAAATATAGATTATAATGAATTATTAAAAAATATAAAGCCAGAAGATATACAACAATACATACAAGATTATAATGACATAGAGAATATTCTAAAGAAAGCAGAAAAATAAATAAATATCCTAAAATTTGACATTTTTTCGAAAATAAAATACACTATTATAAATTTTGATATAAATGTTATCAAATTAATTCTCACTAATTATTAATAAATTCTTAATAATATTGAGAAGCGTAGATTGGGTCTACACTATTATCTAATTAACTAATGATAGGCTTTTGCTTATATCTATCTATATATTATGCCAACAAAAACTAAAAAACTTTATAACAAGCTTTTCCAAGAAGAGAATGAAACTAATAAAGAATTTGCTAAATTATTATCTAAAAATACAAAAACATTGCCCAAAATCGGTGAGCTAATAGAAGGCAAAGTTATATCTTCATCTAACTCAGAAGTCTTAGTTGATGTAAATGGATTAACAGTTGGTGTAGTTAGAGGATATGAATTGCAAGATGAATCAGGTGAAACGAAGGATATAAAGCCAGGAGATATAATTTCAGCTACTGTAATAGATTTAGACAATGAAAAGAATCAGGTTGAATTAAGTTTTAGAGCAACAGGTCATAAAAAAGCATGGGGGAAACTATCAGAATATGCAAAAGACAAGACTGTTGTTGATGCAGTTGTTACAGAAGCCAATAAAGGAGGATTGATGGTAAAAGTTGGTGGTGTAAGGGGATTTCTTCCAGTCTCCCAACTTTCTTCAGAGCATTATCCAAGAGTTGAAGGAGGATCTAAAACAAAGATATTAGAAAGATTGCAGGAGCTTATAGGCAAAACGTTGAAGGTTGAGATATTAGATGCTGTTGAAGAAGAAGAGAAATTGATAGTCTCTGAAAAGGAGACAGTAAAAGAGGAGCAAGAGAAAATAGTATCAAAGTATAAAGTGGGAGATATAGTAAAAGGAAAAATATCAGGTGTAGTAAGCTTCGGAGCATTTGTAGAATTCGATGATGGTCTTGAAGGTTTAATACATATATCTGAAATAGCATGGAAAAGAATAGATGATCCTAATGAATATTTAAAAGTTGGTGATATTGTTACTGCTAAAATTATAGATATTAATGATTCAAAAATATCTTTGTCAATGAAGCAATTGGATAAAGATCCATGGAAAAATGTTGAGGAAAAATATAAGATAGGTCAAAAAGTTAAAGGTAAAATATTAAAAACTAATCCTTTTGGAGCGTTTGTTGAGTTAGATAAAGAAATACATGGATTGGCACATATATCAGAACTATCAAAAGGCATCGTTAGAGATATTAATGAAGTAGTAGAAATTGGCAAGACTTATGATTTCAAAATAGTGTCTATAGATGCTAAAAATCATCGTTTAGGACTGTCAATTAAAGCTTTATATGAAGATGAGAAGAAAACAAAGAAAGGCCTTGATACTAGCAAAGAAAAGGAAATAGAAAAGAAAGTGGAAAAGCCTAAAAAAGAAATAGATAAAAAAGAAAAATAACAAAACATATCTTATTGTTAATAAGCAATAAGAATCTAAAATGATTCCAGTTTTGTTCAAAAATAGTTATGCACAATTACTTTTTATTGAAAAACTGGATCAAAAACCCAGTTTTTAATAATAAATTAATTTAAAAAATAATATAGGATTTTACATTATGTATTAGTATTTAAAAAATCATAGTGTAAAATATAAATAATTAATAATATAAAAATTTTATGGTCAATACACACTATGAATTATTATACATAATTCCATTAAAATACACTGATGAAGAAAACATAAAAATTACCCAAGAAATTGATGATTTAATTAAAAAATATAAAGGCTCGATAATTAAGACATCAATTTTAGGTAAAAGGAAGCTAGCTTATGAGATTAATCATGTTCATAATGGATATTATGTAGCTACTCACTTTAACATGGGAAATGGGAGGAATTTATTAGGTCTTACAAAAGAATTAAATTTAAAATTAAATGATAATATTTTAAGATTTCAGATAGTCAAAACAACATTAGATCTAGATGAGGAAAAGTATAAAATAATGTTCGGCAAGAAAACTCAGGAAGAGCAAGAAGTTTCATCTACTATAAAAAAAGAAGCGAGAGTAGAAATTGAGAAAAAAAAGAAAGCAGAAAAGAAAGAAATTAATCAAGAAGAAATAAATAAAAAGATAGAAGAAATAATGGATGATGACGTAAAAGACCTAAAAAATAAATAATTTTTAATTATAAATATATGGACTTAAATAAAGTCATGTTAATTGGCAATTTAACTAAAGATCCAGAAAGTAGGACTTTAGTTAATGGTCAGTCATTATCAATGTTTACGGTTGCAACTAATAGAGTTTGGAAGGATGCTAGTGGTAATAAAAAAGAACAAGCAGAATTCCATAATATAGTAGCTTGGGGCAAATTAGCTGACATTGCTAATCAGTATTTAAAAAAAGGTAAAAAAGTATTTATAGAAGGTAGATTGCAAACAAGATCTTGGGATGATCAAAATGGAGTAAAGAAATATAAAACAGAAGTCATAGCAGAAAATATTTCTATGCTTGATACAAAAGGATCATCATATCAAGACCAGAATAATAATTCAGAAGCTTCAGAAACTACTATAAATAACCCAGAAGAGGAATTACCAATAGTAGATGCTGATACTGAGGAAATAAATATAGAAGATATTCCATTTTAATAATTAACTTTTAAAAAATGCAGAAAACAAATCCACAAGAAAAAGAAACTTGCTATTGTTGTGTAAATAATATAAATGAAATTGATTATAAGGATTTACAATTAATGCAAAAGTTTACTTCAATGCATCATAAGATATTAAAGAGAAGTAAAAGTGGTTTATGTACGAAACATCAAAGAAAAGTTAGTGAGGCGATAAAAAGAGCAAGGATAATGGCATTAATACCATTTACGAATAATCATAAATAAAAAACAGAGTATAAAAACTCTGTTTTTTATTTTTTAATCTTTATTTTTTGTATAAAATAAGATAATATAGATATAATTAATATAAATGTATGCTTATTATAGGTGCACATATGTCTATTAGTTCAGGATTTTTAAATGCAGTTAAAAAAACTGTTGAATGTTATAATTCTAATGCCTTACAAATTTTTTTAAAATCTCCACAATCCTTATCATTCTGTAATATTACAGACGAAGAAGCAGCAGAAACGAAAGAATATATTAAAAGAAATAATGTTTTTTTAGTTGGGCATTGCTCATATTTATTAAATTTTGCAAAAATACAAGAATATAAAAAGGAAGAAATATATGAACAAAAGATTAGTTCAGCAAATATAAATAACATAAAAGAAGAGATAAAAACAGTAACTAACAAAGTCGGAAATTGGGCAGTAAATTCATTGGTAGATGATTTATACTCTATATATAAAATGGGTGGATATGGAGTGGTGGTTCATATAGGAAAATATGTAGATTTGAACAAAGAAATTGCTCTAAATAATATTATTAAGAACATAAAACAGGTAATAGAGACTATTTCTTATAAAATAAATAATATTGGAACTCCTTATATCATTTTAGAAAATACAGCAGGCCAAGGGACAGAAATTGGAAGTAATTTTGAAGAGCTATTTCAGATTTATGATATTTTAGGTAAAAATAAAAAGATAAAATTTTGTATTGATACAGCTCACGCTTTTTCATCAGGTTATAATCTAAAAGATGAGAAAGAATTTGATAAATTTATAGAATATTTTAATAAGCATGCAGGGATAAGTAATATTGGGCTTTTTCATTTTAATGATTCTAAAAAAGATTTAAATTCTAAAGTTGATAGGCACGAGTCGATAGGCTATGGTTTAATTGGTGATAGTTCTCTAAAACATATTGCAGAGTTTGCCATAAAAAATACAATACCTTTAATACTAGAAACGCCGGATAAAGAAGTGAGTCACCTAGATGATATTAATAGAGTAAAGAGTTGGTTTAGATAAAAAATATGACTCCATATATAATAGGACAATCTAAAGCTATTTTTGGAACCTGGTTTTACTTCCCTAGGTATAATGTTATGTTTGATTGCGGAGAATCAGCTTGTTATACATTAGGGATACATACAAGTGATATTAAATATATTTTTATATCCCATTTTCATAAAGACCATTATATTGGATTAATTGGAATAGGATGTTTTTTGTCAAGGGTTACAAGAAAAAATAGTAGAAAGGTTAAAGTTTTTTATCATAGAAATAATGAATACGAAATTAAAAATATAGAATTTGCATTAAAGAGTTTAGATATTAAAAACGTCTTTGATTTTATCCCATTTAATTTTAATGAAAAAATAGAAATAGATGGTAAAAAGTTTGTTGAACCTTTTGAAGTAGATCATACCGCTAAATATTATAAAAAAGGATTAACAGCGTGTGGTTTTAGATTGTTAGAATATAGAAAAAGTTTAAAAAGTGTGTATAAAAATAAAATAGATAAATTAACATCAAATAAAGCAAGGGCTGAATTTATAAATAAATTAAAAAATAATAATATAGATATATACAATATAAATGATTATACTTTTATAACTTATTGTGGTGATTCTTTGCCAATAGATTTTAAAAAGTTGAAAGATACTGAGATATTAATGCATGAGTGCACATTTTTGACGAAAAAAGAACTAGACGCAGCGCATACAGACTTAGAAAGTTTATCAAAAGCCATAAAAAATAATAAAGCAAATATAGGGAAAATAATCATTTATCATCTTTCAGAAAAATATATACGGCAAGAAAAAGAATATAAGGATTTAATTTTGGAGGAATTAAAAAATTTTAATGTAGATGTAGTTGAAATCAATAGATTATACAAGTCTTTTATATAGACTTTATTGTTTTTAGAAAATTGTGATATAATAGTTAATATAAATTTAACCTTAAATTTTTTCTAATTAACTAAAATAAAAATATGAAAAAAGTTTTTAAAGTTTCAATTCTTTCTTTAGCTTTATTGTTTGGCTTTTTATTAAGCTTTAAAGCTAATGCAACTGAGTGTGGTACATGTAAGTTTGGTAGTGGAGCCTGTACTGTAGATTTAAGGCCAGGAGAAGGTGATGGAACTTTATGTAACTGCTCTAATGGTGGCAAATGTGAGAAAGGAGACGGTGATGCATGTAAATGTACAAAAATAGTAGAGGCTACAAATACAGAACAAACTACAACACAGGAAAACATTGAAGAGAGTCAAACAGCACCTAGTGTAACTTCTGAAAATAATATAGTACCAACTGGGGAGGTTAATACAGAATTAACAACAGGAGCAACAGCTACTGGAAGTAGCGCAGTAAATAATACAGTTTCTATTGTATTAATTATTATTGGTGTAATAGTTGTAGGAGTTGGTATATTTGCAATAGTAAAAGTTACTGGTTCAAAAAAGAAAAATCAATAATATAATAAATTTGATATTTTATTTTCTTTTTAAAAAGATGTATAATTATATAAATATAAATAATTAATAAAAACTAATAACTAATATTATGAAAAAAATAACAAAAGGAATATTACTTTCAATCAGTCTATTTCTATTATCATTCTCTTTTGTAGCTGCTGCAAATTATGATTCTATTACGGCTGGATGTAGCGGTGATACAACTACTAAAGCAGGTGCTGTTGGCACTTGCCCAAGTGATGTAACTGCGGCTTTTAGTGGGACTGGAGATTCTGCAGTTAAGTGTCCTAATAATGTAACGCCAATAGTTTCTGGAACAAGAGTGTATTATGGAGGTACTTCATATGGTGGATGCAGCTGCACATGCCCTACTGGTGCAAGTGCTAGCTCAATACAGCAAACATCTGGATTATCAAATAGAACAGTACCAGAAATAATAGGTAATGCAATAAAAGTTGTATTAGGTCTTTGTGGGACAGTAGCTTTAGTAATAGTTGTATATGCTGGTGTTAGTTGGATGACTGCTGGTGGTAATCAGGAACAGATAAAAAACGCAAAGAAGTGGATGATAAATGGTGTAATAGGGATAGTTATAATAGCTGCTGCTTATGCAATAACAGACTTTATTATAAAGCAACTTACTGCTGTTGTTTAAAGATAATAAGCAAAAAGATGAGACTCATATCTCATCTTTTTTTATTTCTTTTTTTATGTATTTTTGATAGAATATGTTTGTTTAATAATTAATATCTTTAAATGGATAGTAAATATAACATAATAATAATTGGCTCTGGCCCAGCAGGTTTAGGAGCAGCTTTTCAATTAATAGACAAATTAAAAAATAAAAAAATATTACTAATTGATAAGGAGTTTATAAGCTCAGGTGGATTAAGAAATGACTGTAAACAAAATTATACATACCCGATAGGTTTTTCGTTAGACTATTGGAAAGATCCAGATGAAGTATATAAATATCTAGAGATAGTAAAGAGATATTTACATCCAAAAATACAAAATAAGACAAATTTAGAAAAATATCATAGGAGAGCAGATAAAATAGGTGTAAAGTTGTTAGATATTGATCAGGCTCATGTTGGTACAGATGGAGCTGTTAATTTAATTAATGAGTTAGTCCAAAAGCTTAAAGATTCAGGTGTTGAAATATTATTAGGTTATGAAATGATAGATCTAGCAGATGAAGAAAAGACAATTTTAGTTAGAGATAAAGATAATATAGAATATAGTATTAGGTATAATAAATTAATTTTAGCCCCTGGCAGGAAAGGTACATTATTTTTACAGAAATTAATGGATAAGTTAAATATTAGATATATTGATAATATAGTAGATATTGGCATAAGGATAGAAACTAAATTAGAAAATTATTCTATAGTTAAAGATTATTATGATCCAAAGTTTTATTTTCCAGATGCTGTAAGAACATTCTGCACAAATTCTGGTGCAGCTTATGTTGTCCAAGAAAAGTATGAAACATATTATTCGGTTAATGGTCATGCTTTGTCAGATGCCAGGCAAACAAATAATTTAGTTAATTTTGCTATTTTAAAGACAATAAAATTAACAGATCCAGTTGTAAGCGGTTTATATTTTGCCAAGATATTAGGAGAAGCAGCTATGCAACTTTCTGGAGGAATGCCAATGATGCAAAGAGTAGGTGATTTTAGAATGGGTAAAAGGAGCAAAAGAGAAACATTCAATAAAGATTTATATGATTTCGAACCAACTCTATCATCTAGTACCCCAGGAGATATAGCGCTAGCTGTCCCTTCAAGAATAATGAGAGATATATGGAAAGCAATGAAATTATTAGATACAATAGTCCCTGGTGTATTAAGGCCAGAAACTATTATGTATTATCCAGAAATAAAAACATATGGTAATAAGCCTGAGTTTATAAATAGCAATTTTGAAGTTAGAGATTCAATATATATGATAGGTGATGGAGCTGGTACTAGCAGAGGTATTACAGGTGCATGGGCTTCAGGTATAAGATGTGCAGATGGTATAATAAACAGTATGGTTTAAAAAGTGGATAAATGGTGAATAAAGGTATATACAAACAATATTTTTTTTAGTAATATATGGATATTAATCAATTTAATAATTAATTTAAATAAAATAATATGGAAAACACAACAAATGAAGGAGTTCAAAAAAAGAAAAATAAAGCATCTGTTATATCAATTATAGTGATAGTGCTGGTTGTAGCATTAATTATTGTATATTTTGCATTTCTGAAGGATTTATTAAATAAAACATATAGTGCTGTATTTTTAGATAATAATGAGGTCTATTTTGGTAAAATTTCTAGTAAGGGGGGGGATTATATAAGGTTAAAAGATGTATATTATCTAAGGGTTACTTACACAACCAAGACAGATGATAAAGGGCAGGAGTATCAAGAACCAAATTATCAGATTGTAAAGATGGGGACAGAAATGCATGGTCCAAAAGATATGATGGATATTACAAGAGATCATATGCTATTCATGCAACCATTGGCTAAAGATTCCCAAGTATTAGCAGTAATAAATTCTTATAAAGCAGCTAGCCAATTACCTAGTGCCCCACAATCACAATATGGATATAATGGATATAATCAGGAACAAGAAGTTGCTCCAACAACTTCAACACCAGCATCATCATATGGCACACAACAGCCGGCAAATCTAAATCCACAACAATAAGAATGATATAGAAATAAAAATAATCCGATTACAGCGGATTATTTTTTAACTTTATTTTATGGATTATAAATCTAGAAAGAAAAATAGATATATATCATACATTAAAGGGCTTGCTTTTATTGCAATCTTAATAATTCATTTATGTGAATGGGGTGATGCATCTAGTAACATTATCTATACTTATTTTAGAAAAATATTTTATCCAGGACTAAGCATTTTGATATTTGTATCAATGTCGGGAAGTTTAATATATTTAGCATAGAAAGACTATGATTTAAAAAGAGCTTCAAAAAGACTAATACAACGTAGTTTTAAGCTTGTTGGAGTGTATTATTTATATAGTATTATAAAATTATTTATATTTAATTTTAATAAAGAGACATTTTATAGTCATTTTTTATCTTCAAATAAGTTATCAAGTTTAGTAGATATTTTACTTCTTAAAAATTCTGATACAGGAATACCAATATTATTTACGATAGGCATATTTTTAATTATTTCCCCAATATTGCTTTATTTTATAAGGAAAGCTAAAAATCCAAACATACCTGTTATTTTTGCTATTTTATTTTTTATGGTATTAAGTTTTATAGTTTCTCCAACATCTTCTTATATATATAATTTATTATATTCTAATAATTTTGCCATATTCCCACTATTTTTATGGATAATTCCATATTTAATAGGAGCATTAATAGCAATTAATGGGTTTGAAAAGAGTAAAAAACTATATTTTTTACAAGTTTTATAGGATTTACAGTCTATTCTATATTTTTTACAATAAATAATATGCCTATTAATCCAGCTATATATACTTATCAATTATCAAATGGATCAGTTAAATTTTATACATATTTTGTTTTGTTTTCATTTATGATTATATCAATTCTAATGTATATATTGGAATATGTTGCTAATATGAATAATGCAATAATAAACAAAATTTTAAATTTCATAGAATTTATAGGAGATCAAACATTCGATCTTTATTTAATACAATGGATTGTAATAGATATAACATATTGGATTTTTTCGTCCAAAATATGGATAATATTTATTACGGTTTTGCCAGCTATGTTTATATATTTTTTCATAAAGTAAAAATATAAATAAATCAAATAGGATAATATGTGGTTACTATATGCCTTTCTATCATCAATATTTGCAGCTGGTGTTGCTATAGTAGGTAAAATTGGTTTAAAAAATATAGATTCTACTCTTGCAACAACAATAAGATCAATAATAATGGCCGTTTTTCTTATAATTCTCAGTCTTATATCTGACAAATTTAATGGATTTAGTATAAATAGTTTATCAAATAATGATTGGCTATTCATAATTTTAGCTGGTATTCTTGGTGCATTATCTTGGCTGTTTTATTTCTTTGCCCTTAAAGATGGCCCAGTCAATGGAGTTGTTGCTATAGACCGTTTAAGTATAGTATTTGTATTTGTATTTTCTTTATTATTTTTAAAGGAACATTTTACGATAAAAGGTTTGATTGGCGTTATCCTAATGGTAATTGGAGCTATATTAATTTCTATTATATAGAATAATATTTATATATAGAAGCCTTTAATATATGACATATGAACTAGTGTTATTGAATAATAAATAAATTTATGATAAAAATGTATTAACAATCTACACAGGAGGTCTAGAATGTATGACAAATATTTATTTTCTATAGAAGATTTTATTACCATACCAAAAGAGCTATATATTAAAAGGATAAAAATAAACTATTGGGTTATATACAATCCGAATTCATATAGTGCTCCAATATTAATTACGAGAAAAATTGCGAAAATATTCTTTAAATTAAAAGACAATAGAATAAAAGATATATTAGCGGTATCAAAAGATAAAAATTATGTAGCTAATATTATTAATAATTTAATTTTAAATAATATTATTTTGCTAAATAATAAGTACTATTTCAAAGCGCAGAATAGCTATACTAAGAGACACTCTATATGGTTGCATATTACGAATAGATGCAACTTACGATGCCCTTATTGTTATATTCATAAAGATGATATTTCAGACATGAGTGATGAAGTAATTTATGGGGCAATAAATAATTTATTAGAAGAGGCATTGGAATTTGGGATAAAAATCGTAAGAATAAAATTTAGTGGTGGAGAACCGATGTTACGATTTTATAAAATAAAAGAAGTAGTAGAATTCTATAGAAATAATAATAGAGGTATAGATATTCATTATGCAATTATCACAAATGGTACCATTATTTCAAAAGAAATTGTTGATTTTATAAAAAAAGAAAAGATTGAGGTTTCTATAAGTATGGATGGTAACAAAAAATATTTTAATAAAACAAGAATATATCCAAACGGTAAAGGTTGCTTTGATCAAGTAATAAAAAATATAAGGTTATTGAAAGAAAATGGTATTAAACCTTATATATTATTAACAATTACTAGCAAAAACATAAAAGGTCTCCCATCTTTTGTAAAATTTGCTATTAAAGAAAATTTAGGGTTTAGATTTAGCATCTTTAAAGATTATAATTCAAAGGATAATTCATTAATGCCAGATGAAAAACAATTAATATTTATACTGAAAAGATGTTATTTTATTATGAAAAGAAAACCACCACAATTTGATATTGGGAGAATACATCTTAATGGTATAAATATTTATAATCCAGGATCTTGTGGTTGTGCGATAGGACGTTTTTCCACTGTTATTAATTGGAATGGTGACATTTCTTTGTGCCAGTTAATAATGGATAAACCAATTTGTAGCTATGAAAATGGAGTAATAAGTTCTATAAATAAACAAAAACAATTTATTTTTAGGTATCAAGATAAAAATAAAAAAACTGATTGTGATGATTGTATTTGGCGCAATGTTTGTGGTGGGAATTGCCCACTTTCTATTATATACCACCATGGGGACTGTTTTGGTAGATCTCCTAATTGTAAAATATTCAAAAGCATATTGCCAACTCTTATTGACACAATAGGTTTTCAGATGTATAAAAGTATTAGGAGGTAATTTATGAGTGGTATTATCACATCAACATTTTTCCAAGGAGCAAACGTATATTCAGACTGCGACTGCACTTCCGATTGTGGAAGTGAGTGTGCAGGTGATTGCGATTGCGACTCCGATTGCTGCATGGGCGATGAATAATAATTCGCTCGGGGGCTAAACCATGCCCCCTATTTTTTTTATTATATTTTCAGTATTTGGGAAGTTTGTTTTAAAAATATTTTTTATAACTTCTATTCTATTAGTTTCTAGCTTAATATTTTGAGGGATATTAAATTCTGGTAATATATTATCAAAAAATAAATCAACAATTAATTCTTTTTCCCAGTGTGAAATATTATATTTTATAATTAAATCATTTATTGATAAATGAATAGTTTCGTGAATGATGGTTTTCAATAATTTTTCTTTTTCTTTTGCTTGGAAATTTAAAATTATTTCGCGAGGAGGATTATAACTTCCACCAACACCATATTTTGTTAGAAATATATTATATTCTTCTTCTAGAATAAAATCAGTTTGTTGAAAAGCAATATTTATTTTGTTTATATTTTCTATTATTTTTATATTTAAAAAATTTGAAACTTCATCATAATCTTCTTTCCTATATTCTTTTAAAACAAGTTTCTCTATATATTGATTATTATTATTGTTTATATCAAAATTATTAGGAAGGAATATTTTATAGCCATTTTTATTATAAAAGTCTATTTTTGATAAAGTATTTTTTATTCTATTTGTTTCTATTTCCAAACTAAATAAAAATTTAAAAGTCATAATAATATAATTAATTTATATTAACTATATTAGCACATAAAATTATTTATTAAAATAATAAAATAGCTGGAATTAGCAATTAAAGAATATTAAAACTCTTTATTAATGGGAAGGGTGAAAACTTCCATTTATTTTTTATTATAATAAATTAAGAACAATAATTAAAATTATTTTATTGAAGAAATATATTTAAAAATTTGGATGCCTGGTCAAAAAGAATCAAGTAGTATAATGCAAGAAAAATTTCTATTGCAAAAAGGTATCCTAAAAGATGCAATAGTAACAGTAGACATAATGGATTAATGGGGTAAAATAGAGAAATTTTCAGAAACGTTTGATAGAAACATAATCGTATACCTAGCAGTTCATAATCTATGTGCTGTTAGGCATAGGGTTGTTAGGCATAGGATGATTTTGAAAGATCGGGGATATAAACAAATTTATTTTCTGAATCCAGGTAGTAAAATGGATTTGAATGAAAAATGGCGGGAATAATAAGAATAGTCGGCACCTTTCTTGATAAGCAAGGGAATTCAAAGCTTGTCAAAAGGGAAAGAGATAAATACAAAAAATAAATTCTTTTATTTATGGGGCCACATAGACCCCATTTTTATTTTAAAAAAATTTTGATTCTTTTTTTAGTATCAAAAAACATGCAGTATTAATGCACATTTTTTATTTGGAGCGGGTGACGAGGATCGAACTCGCGGCCTCTTCCTTGGGAAGGAAGCGTTATACCACTTAACTACACCCGCAAAATGTACTATAATCATAAAGTAAAAATATAAATAAATCAAATAGGATAATATGTGGTTACTATATGCCTTTCTATCATCAATATTTGCAGCTGGTGTTGCTATAGTAGGTAAAATTGGTTTAAAAAATATAGATTCTACTCTTGCAACAACAATAAGATCAATAATAATGGCCGTTTTTCTTATAATTCTCAGTCTTATATCTGACAAATTTAATGGATTTAGTATAAATAGTTTATCAAATAATGATTGGCTATTCATAATTTTAGCTGGTATTCTTGGTGCATTATCTTGGCTGTTTTATTTCTTTGCCCTTAAAGATGGCCCAGTCAATGGAGTTGTTGCTATAGACCGTTTAAGTATAGTATTTGTATTTGTATTTTCTTTATTATTTTTAAAGGAACATTTTACGATAAAAGGTTTGATTGGCGTTATCCTAATGGTATTCGGTGCTATTTTAATTTCTATTAAATAGTGGTAATTTTATTATAATAACTAAAAAGGGGGTGTTGTATGCAAATGGAAAGTAATAAATATGGTATATATGTTGTTACCCTTAGCAACAGGAAACACATATATTGTAAAGCAATAAATAAGGATAAGGCCTTTGATATTTGTAGACCAATAAGCGAGAGAGATCATTCTAAAATATGTCGCAGAAAAACAATTTATATTCCACCTTTTGCATGTAATAAATTTCTTGAGGCTTCTCCTAATAGTATTCTCCTAATAGAGATAAAATAAAGCATAAAGGATCTATATAATTATAGATCCTTTTTTAGTTTCTATAGCCTTCTTTTCAAAGAGAAGAACCGGCATAGTATTATTTTTTGGAGCGGGTAAGGAGAATCGAACTCCCCTCTTCAGCTTGGAAGGCTGACATAATAGCCGCTATACTATACCCGCAAACAATATATAAAGTATACCAAATATTATTTTAAAATCAAGTTTTTATTTGGTATAATTTATATATGGCAATAATAACTTTTGACTCTATAAAAAATAAGCTACAAAGATTCAGCCCCAGGTTTGAGCAAAATTTATTCTTATTATTTCTATCATCGCAGATAAAAACAATAGGAATAAACTTATTAGGGACATTTGGGATCGTCTTTTTTTATGAAAAATTAGATAAATCTATTTTATTTTTATTAATTTATTATCTTTTAAGTTCTCTTTTATATGTTTTTTGGGCACCAATAAATGGTAAAATAGTTTGTAAGATTGGTTTGAAAAAGTCTATAATTATAGGATCAATATTATTTGCATTGCTAAATATTTCATATATACTTTTTGATTATAATTTATTTTGGGCGATAGTATCTAGCACAATTCTTGCTATAATTTCTAGAGGATTTTATTGGATGCCATATCATATATATTTTGCTTCTTTTACAAATAAGGATAGACGTGGTTTTCAGATAAGTATTGTTAAAGACGTTGTTACTATAATTAATATATTTTTGCCATTTATCGCTGGTTTATTTATAGAAGAAAGTGGTTTTAATATCATATTTATAATCTCAATATTTTTACATTTAATTTCAATAATTCCATTACTTAAGATGGATGATATTAAGGTAGAATATTCATTTAATTACTTAGAGAGCTTTAAAAAGATTTTTTCAAAGGAATTTTGGCATGATTCTATTCTATTTTTTCTTGAAGGAGCAGAAAGTACATTCTCTGTAATATTGTGGCCACTTTTAATGTTTTTGATATTAAAAGGCAATTATCAAGAGCTTGGTATAATATCTTCATGTATAGTATTATTTACCATCATTCTGAATATTATACTTGGGAAGATGGCTGATAAACAAGACAAGAAGAAAATGGTAAAAACTGGTGCTTTATTATACTCTGCCGGATGGATAATGAAGATGTTCTCATATACTGGATTCCAAGTATTTTTATCATCTTTATATCATAATATGGCAGATTCTTTAATGAGGGTTCCTTATGATACTTATTGGTACGAGCAGGATTTTAAAAAAGGTAGATATATTGACGAATATGTGATATTAAGAGAAGCTACGATTCATGCTGGTAGATCTTTGACTATTGTTATGTCTATGTTATTAATAAATAATTTAGGATTTGATATGAGAGAAACATTTGTAATTGGTGCTCTAGCTTTTTTACTTTTGGGGTTTTTCATTGATAAAAAATCAATACTGGTTAAAAATGATGGATAAAAAAGCTCATCGTAATAGATGAGTTTTTTTATTATGAAAAAAATTGATTATATCCTAAATTTTTATATATTCTCTTTCTATAATAAATACGTTTAAATTGATAAAATCTTTCATTATTCCATTATTTGGATTTCTTTTATATATTTTGCGGTAAATATATTATTCCCTTTATTTTCTCCGAATACATTTATATACATACCATTTTTTATATCTATTCGTGACTTAAAGATGGTGTCATCTGTTATTAAAACTTTCCATAATTGATTCTCTACATCTTGTATATTTAATTCCCTTTTCTCCATTGTAATTGTAAAATCAGTTATTTTGCCTACTAATGTTCCATTCTCTGGATGATTGAATATTTTTTTTCTATTATATATAACTTCATTATATATTTTAGAATGAGCGGCTATTTCATGTTCTATAATAGATGATATTCCAATTACATGCAGAAAGGTTCCGCATAATAAGCATAATAATAAAGTTATTACTATATTTTTTAATGTAAAATATTTATAGCTATTATTTATATTTTTTGAATTAAAATAAGCAATAGCTAAAAATACTAAAGACAAAGCTATCCAGAAATATGGCAGGATATTTAAGAATAGGATGAAAGAATTATTTGTTAATCTATAGAACTCAACATTATCAGTCAAAACAGAAATTATAACAGATATAGAAATCGCACCTATACAAAAGAAAATTGAAAATCCTATAATAAATAATATATTTTTTATTATAAACCAACTTTTTGGTATTGGTTTTATTTTTGAGTCTTCAATTTTTTTAATTACTTCATTTTCTATATTATTCATATATTTAAATTTTTATTTTTTGCAATCTGTCTAAATTGTTTTTTTGCTCTGTTTATTAACGTTCCGACCGTGCCTATTGGCTTGCTTAATATATCTGAAATCTCATTATAATCTTTATCTTCTAAATATTTTAATTCTAATATATCTTTATATTTTTTATCCATTTCAGAAAATATCTTATCTATATTTTGTTTCAGTAGAGTATTATCTATTTCTTTTTCTATATTAAAATCATCTTTTATTTTTTCTATTATTTTATTTTTATCTTCGCTGTTAATCTTTACAATAAATTTTTCTTTTCTTACTTTATCTATTACTAGATTATGTGTTATTCTATAAATCCATGAAGAAAATTTTAAATTTTTATCAAAATCATTTATATATAAATATACTTTTATAAACACTTCTTGTAATATATCTTCTGCCTCTTCTTGTGTCATATCAGATATTCTAAATATATAATTTAATAATTTTTTTTCATATCTTTCTATAATAACATAAAAATAGCTCTGATTATGTATTATCAATTCTATAATTTCCTCATCTGTTTTATTTTCTAGTTCTTTTTTATCTATATTCATAAAGTTATACTATATTATACCTATTTTTCTTTCAATAAGGCAATAATATATTAAAAAATGAAATTTGACTATAATATATTTTTTTGCTATTATAAGTCAATAATTTAAATGAAAAAGTTGATTTTATAAACCCAGCTTTTTCATTTTTAGTTTAATAAAATAATAAAAGATAATGGATATAAGAAATGTTGCTATTATTGCACATGTTGACCATGGTAAGACTACATTAGTTGATGCTCTTTTAAGACAATCAAAGGTTCATTTAGATAAAGAAGAAGAAGGTATGACATGCATAATGGACAATAATGATATAGAAAGAGAAAGAGGCATCACTATTTTTTCTAAAAATGCTTCTGTTATATGGCATGTTGTTAAGTTCAATATTATAGATACGCCAGGTCATGCTGATTTTGGTGGTGAAGTAGAGAGGGTATTAAAAATGGCAGATGGTTGTTTATTATTAGTAGATGCTAAAGAAGGCCCTATGCCACAAACAAGATTTGTGTTAAAAAAAGCATTAGAACTGGGCTTAACAATAATAGTTGTAATAAACAAAATAGATAAAGATGGAGCCAGAATCCAATATGTTTTGGATAAAATTTTAGAATTATTTATGGAGCTTGGGGCAGATGATAAAGCACTAGATTTTCCAGTTATATATGCATCTGCCAAATTAGGTAAAGCAGGTTTAGAGTCAGATTTAAATAAAATGAAAGATATATCTCCAATATTTGAAGCAGTAATTAGATATATTGGTAAGCCTAGCGGAGATCCAAATAAGCCATTGCAATTATTAGTTAGTTCTATAACTGGAGATAATTTTTTAGGTAGAATTGCAACAGGTAGAATATATAATGGAACAATAAAAAATGGGCAAGATGTAATGCATATAAATAGAAATGGACAGATGAAAAAATATAGAATTACATCATTGATGGGATATAATGGTTTAGATAGGGTTGAAATACAGGAAGCTAAAGCTGGCGAAATAGTTGCCGTATCTGGCATTCCAGATATTGTGATTGGTGAGACAATAGCTGACATAAACAATCCGGTAGCTTTACCATTATTACAGGTAGATGAGCCTTCTGTAAAAGTTACATTTTTACCTAATAATTCACCATTTATGGGTCAAGAGGGCAGATATGTCACAAGTAGACAGTTAAGAGAAAGATTATATAAAGAGCTTGAAACAGATATGGCGTTAAAAGTAGAAGATACAGAGGATGGAAGGTGGATAGTTTCTGGGAGAGGAGAACTACATTTAACAATATTAATGGAAAGATTGAGACGTGAAGGTTATGAATTTCAAGTATCAAGACCACAAGTGATAACAAAAGAAATTAATGGCAAAAAGATGGTGCCATTTGATGAATTATTTATAGAAGTACCAGAAATATATCAAGGTATTGTTATGCAAAAAATAGGTAATAGAAATGGTATATTACAAAATGTAGCAACTAATAATGGTATTGTATATTTAGATTTTTTAATTCCAACTAGAGGTTTATTTGGATATAAAAATGAGCTTATGACAGACACAAAAGGCCTAGGAATAATGAGTAGTGTCTTTTATAAATATGATGAAGATAAATATAATTGGAAAGATAAAGAAAAAGGATCTCTAGTAGCTTCTGAAACTGGAGAAACTAATTATTATGGTTTACAGAATGTCCAGGATAGAGGTACTATGTTTTATGGCCCACAAGTGAAAGTCTATAAAGGCCAAGTTGTTGGAGAGAATTCAAGAGCAGGTGATATAAGAGTTAATGTTTGTAAAACAAAGCAGCTATCAAATATGAGATCAAAAGGTGATGGTGGACAGATACCATTAAAAACGCCAAGAGAAATAGATCTAGAGTTTGCATTAGAATATATAGGTGATGATGAGTTAGTTGAAGTGACGCCTAAAAGTATAAGAATAAGGAAGGTCTGGCTAGATGAAAATGATGAAGCAAGATTTAAAAAAGGGTTATTAAAATAAAAAAGCTCGCCTGATTATAAGCGAGCTATATGGAGATTAATAAGATGTTTTATTAAACAACCTTACGTCTCCATTAAAGATGTCCCTTCCACAGAAGGGGCATCTTTTGATTCTTAATTCTTGATTAGTTTCATATACTTCATCATATACATGGCTCCCCAATCCACATTTACATACTTCGAATATGTCATCAACATCTACCATCAAATCTGGGCGTCGATATCCAGGAATCGAAGAGTGGAAGTGTACACAATAAGCATCCCCTCCGCATTTACTGCATGTAATTTTTTTTATGCTAATATCATTTGCGGTCAATCTCAAATGAAAATTTTTTTCAATAAACATCACTACATCAGACAAAACAGCTTTATCATCATCTGTCATGTCATCCATGCTTTTATACCAATAACCCTTAATATTCTTAGTCATATTATAACCTCCTGTTTAAAGTTTCTGAAATAATAACACATTTTAGAAAAAAAATCAACTTTCTTTTTAAAATAAGATATAATATAATAACAATATAAACATTTATATAAAAAAATGAAACAAGTTGTTTTAGTTATATGTGATGGGATGGGATATAGAGAAGAAAAGAAATATAATGCAGTTAAAAGTGCTAATACACCAAATTTAGATTTTTTATGGGAAAATTATCCCCATATTTTATTAAAGGCATCAGGAGAAGATATAGGTCTTCCAGATGGACAAATAGGAACAAGCGAAGCAAATCATTTAATAATAGGTTCAGGAAGAATTATTTATCAGAATTTATTAAAAATAAATAATGCTATTAAAAATAATACTTTAAAAGATAATCAAGTATTATTAGAAAGCATAAATCATGCTAAGGAGAATAAGAGTATGTTCCACATAATGGGAATTTTAGGGCCAGGTGGAGTTCATGGCCACTCAGATCATATTAAAGCAATTATAAAAATAGCAATTGATAATGGATTAAATGATATATCATTACATTTAATAACGGATGGGAGAGATGTTCTACCACAATCAGCCTTGGGGTATTTAAGAGATATGCAGGAATATATTAAACAGTTTAATAGAAATATTATAATATCATCAATATCTGGTAGATATTATGCAATGGATAGGGATAATAATTTAGATAGAACTAAAAGATTTTTTGATTGTATAACAAAAGGTAGTGGCATCTATGGAAAAACAGCTGAAAAAATTATTGATGATTCATATGCTAAAGGTGTTTTTGATGAATTTATAGAACCAACAATAGTAGAAGGTGGATATTTAATTAAAGAAGATGATTCAGTTGTATTTACTAACTTTAGGAGTGATAGGGCAAAACAAATTACGAGAATGTTTTATAATGCTAATATAGAAAATTTAGATTTTATAACAATGACAAATTATTTTGATGATAATGATGACACAATTAATATTAAAGCGATATTTGATAAAGAAGTAATTAATAATACATTATCAGAGGTTATAAGTAGAAATAATTTGAAGCAATTAAAAGTTACAGAGACCGAAAAATATGTGCATTTAACTTTTTTCTTTAATGCACAAAAATATGAAGAGGAACCAGGAGAAGATAGGATTATGATAGAAAGCAATAAAGATGTGAGAACACATGACAAAAAGCCAGAAATGAAGGCCAAAGAAATAGCGATCAAAGTTGTTGAAGGTATTATGGAGGAGAAGTATAGTTTAATAGCTTGTAATTTAGTAAATTGTGACATGGTTGGTCACACTGGTAATTGGCCAGCAATTTTAAAGGCAGTAGAAGCGGTAGATTCAGCTATTGGTAAAATAATATCAGAAGCTAAAAAACGTGATTGCCATGTTATAATTACAGCAGATCATGGCAATGCAGAAGAAACATTTGATGAAGAGTCAGGTCAACCCAAGACAGCTCATACATTAAATCCTGTTCCATTTATTCTTGTTTCTAAAAAATATAAAGAACTTACAAAAAATGAGGGTTATTTAAGTGATATAGCCCCAACAATATTAAAGATTTTAGGTTTAGAGATCCCTAAAGAAATGACTGGTATTCCGTTAGTGAAATAGCACTTGTATAAATTACTATTTTTTGGTATATTCTTTTTATGTTTATGTCAGAAACGCCGGGGTAGCTCAGCGGTAGAGCGAAGGACTGAAAATCCTTGCGTCGGCAGTTCAACTCTGCCCTTCGGCACCAAGATTATATGACTAATTTTGTAAAAATAGCTTGGTTTGGCAAGCATTTTGGAGAAGAACCTCCTTTAATAGGGAATAATAATGAAGGAGCTGGTGGAATATTTTTTACTGGCTGTAATTTAAGATGTGTATTTTGTCAAAATTATCAAATTTCTCAAGAAAATTTAGGTCAAAAGTATAACATAGAAGAGCTAGCTAATATTATGCTTAATTTACAGTATCAGCATGCAGTAAATATAGATCTTGTTAGTCCAACAATTTGGTATAAGCAAATTAAGGAAGCGATTATAATTGCAAAAAGTAATGGCTTAAATATTCCAGTAGTTTGGAACTCTAATGGCTATGAAGATTTAAATATTATAGAAGAAATGAATAGTCTTGTAGATATTTATTTACCAGATTTTAAATATACAGATGATTTTTTAGCAGAGAGATATTCAAAAATTAAAGATTACAAAGCAAAGGCTATAATAGCAATTAAAGAAATGTATAAGCAAGTTGGAAATTTAAAAATAGATAATAATACAGCAAAAAAAGGAATTATAGTAAGGCATTTAATAATTCCAAATAATGTAAATAATAGTATTGGAGTTTTAGAAGAAATAGCAAAAATAGATAAAAATATATATATCAGCTTAATGAGCCAATATATGCCTATATATAAAGCTAAGGACTATTATGAGATAAATAGAAAATTATATAAATCAGAATTTGATAAAGTATATAATTATCAATTAGAACTTGGATTATATAATGGTTGGTATCAAGAATTAAATAGTTCTGAAATATTTATTCCAGACTTTAATAGAGAAAATCCTTTTATTTAGTTTTTCTCTTTGAGAATATATTTTTTATACTATTGAATATATTATTAAATATACTTGTTTTTGGTTTTTGCTGAATAATATTTCCATATCCATAATCTTTTTTGTTTTCAATATTTTTAAGTCCATAGCTCTTAATAACAGGAATAGTTGGACCATAGCCATATTTATCATGACCATAAGCAAAAGCATATCCATATCCTTTTGCTTCTAT
>ERZ795059.701-NODE-701-length-41188-cov-12.161306_pt1 | contig 41188 bp, 32 predicted proteins | sample MGYA00375143_ERZ795059 | MGnify/ENA primary metagenome ERZ795059 (study PRJEB30188, sample SAMN05720168) | activated sludge metagenome | isolation source: Anaerobic digester | place: USA | collected 2015-01-07 ... | reverse complement strand
TTTCTTATCCGAAGCATTATTTTTATCGGACTTTTATTTTACTCGTCGATTTTGGGCATTGCGCATTAGCGATTATTAATATTGACTTTTATATTTTATTTAATACAATTTGAACTGTTTTCTATAAATAAATCATATTATAAATAAAAAAAAACATATCAGAATACTAATATTATATGATGAAAATGTCTTTGACCGACAATAATTTATACATTTCTCAAAGAGCTTTCAGTTCTGAAACAAAAATCGGAATATTAGGGATGCCTTATGACTGCACGTCAAGTTTCAGACCAGGGTCGAGGTTTGCTCCAAACGCAATAAGAGTCGTTTCAAACAGCATAGAAACATATTCGCCGACGCTGGACAAGGATTTAGAAGACATATATTACACTGATTTCGGCGACGTTCCGGTTATTTTCGGCGACCCTGAAGAAAATCTTAAAGTCATAAAAAAATATCATAAAGAATTGATTGAAAAGAATATAAAAATAATAGGAATAGGCGGCGAGCATCTTATAACCTATCCGCTTATAAAAAATATTATTGAACAAAACGCAGATAAAAAAATAGTAATAATTCAATTTGACGCGCATCTTGATTTGAGAGATAATTATCTTGGAAACCGGCTGTCCCACGCTTCGGTTATAAATTTATTGGTTCGGGAAAAAAACGTCTCGGAAATAATTCAAATAGGCATACGTTCCGGAACAAGAGAGGAATTCAAATTTCACAAATCGAATTCTAAAATATCTAAAGCCGAATCTCCCGCTGATTTGAAAAAAATCGCCGATAGATTAGACGGCGATTCGCTTTTATATTTAACTTTAGACCTCGACGTTCTCGACCCGTCGATAATGCCAGGAACCGGAACGCCTGAAGCCGGCGGATTGACATATAGAGAACTAATTGATTTTCTGAAGATTCTCGGCGATAAAAAAATATGCGGAGCCGATATAGTAGAATTGTCGCCGCATTATGATTTATCTGGAAATTCCAGCGTTACTGCGGCGAAACTACTTCGTGAAATTTTATTAATAGCGGGTAATTAGTATGGGATGGAATATTAACGATTCAGCTAAACTTTATAATATTGACAATTGGAGCGCCGGATATTTCACTGTTAATAAAAGAGGAAACATATCCGTGCATCCGAACAAAAACTCAAAAAACTTTATAGATTTAAAAGCGTTGATAGACGATTTAATCAAACGTAAAATCAAACCGCCGATTTTATTAAGATTTATGAATATACTCGAAGACCGGATAGCAAGCATAAACAAGGCTTTTAAAAACGCGATAGACGAGAATAATTATCCCGCAAATTATCAAACTTTTTATCCAATCAAAGTTAATCAACAGCGTCAGGTTGTGGAAGCAATCGCCAAATGCGGAAAAAAATATAATATAGGATTGGAAGTCGGATCAAAACCTGAATTGATAGCGGCTCTTTACATCGCTTCTGATAAAAGCATTCCTTTGTTATGCAACGGTTACAAAGATTCGGAATATATTGAAACCATATTATACGCGACAAAAATAGGATATAAAATAACCATAGTAATAGAAAAATTATTCGAGCTTCAATCAATAATTCATTTGTTTGAAAAAAGCGGGATAAAACCTAATTTAGGAATCAGAGTGAAACTTTCCACTAAAGGCACGGGCAAATGGGCTTCGTCCGGCGGCGACGAATCAAAATTCGGATTAAAAATATCCGAAATAATAACCGCTATTGATTTGCTTGAAAAAAGCGGATTGCTCGGCTGTTTGAAACTCGTTCATTTTCATATCGGAAGTCAGATTACAAAAATCGATAAGATAAAAAACGCTTTAATAGAAGGCGCAAGAATATATTCCGAAATGATAAAACTCGGAGTGGGACTTGAATATATCGACATCGGCGGAGGACTCGGCGTCGATTATGACGGTTCGAAATCGAGTTATTTTTCAAGCGTAAATTATTCGATAGAAGAATACGCGAACGATGTGATTTTTCAGGTTAAAAGCATCTGCGATCAGGCAAATATAAAATGTCCGAACATAATATCCGAATCGGGCAGGGCGATTGCCGCTCATTATTCCGCGCTTGTAACTAATATTTTAAATTCAAAAACGCCGATAGCATCGCCGGCGTTAAAACTTTTCGAATCCAAATCCCAAAAGATTTCGCCGACTGTAAAAAAACTATTCGATATTTACGATAGCATAGACAAACATTCTTTGCGGGAAGATTATCACGACACAATCCAATTGATTCAGGAAGCCGTAAGTTTATTTAATTTGGGTTACCTTAATCTCAGCGATAGAGCCGCGGCAGAATTGTTGTGTTCTAAAATAGTTAAGAAAATATACGCGATTATTGAAAAAATGAAAAATGTTCCTGAGGAGCTTCAGAATTTCAACATACATTTGAGAAAAACTTATTTTGCAAATTATTCGCTGTTCCAATCCCTGCCTGATTCATGGGCGATAGATCAATTGTTTCCTATAATGCCTATTCAGCGTCTTGACGAAAAACCCGAGGTCATCTGTTCAATAGCCGATATTACCTGCGATTCTGACGGCGAAATAACAAAATTTGTCGGTCCAAACGGAAAAACCGAATATCTTCCCATCCATAATATTGATTCAAAAGAAGATTATTATATCGGCTTTTTCTTGATAGGAGCTTATCAGGAAATACTGGGAGATATGCATAATTTATTCGGAGACACCAACGCGGTTCATATAACGTTTAATAAAAAAAACGATTATAAAATCGAAACTGTAATTGTTGGAGACGCGATTTCCGAAAGTTTGAAGTATGTTCAATACAACGGTTCCGAGATTTTAAAAAATATAAGGGAAAACCTTGAAAAAAGCGTGGCGCAGCGGAAGATTACAATTGAAGAAAGCATTCATTTCCTCGAATTATTCGAAAAAAATCTAAACGCTTACGCTTATCTCTTTGATTAATTACATGGAAAATAAAAATAAAAAAATTCTTATAGTGGACGACGAAGTTCTTTTAAGCGAATTTCTGGAAATCACTTTCAGACGTCACGGTTATGAGATATTTATAGCTCACAACATTAAAGACGGATATAATCTATTCATAAAAAATTTGCCGGATATAGCAATACTCGATTTTAAACTGCCGGACGGATCCGGAGTGGATTTGTTAAAAAAAGTATTGGAGAAAAAAAACGACACGGCTGTTATTCTGATAACCGCTTTTGGAAATATCGATACCGCTGTGGAATCTATGAAACTCGGAGCCGTCGATTTTGTCACTAAACCGTTTTCTGCGGAACAAATAGTTTCTTCAGTGGAACGCGGTTTAATAAAAATGCGGAAAAAACAAAACGAGAAATCTAAAAATACGGCAATCGGTTCTGCTTCTATAATAGGCGAATGTAAAAAAATAAAAGAGATATTCGCTATAATGGATAAAGTTTCAAAAAACGACACGACAGTATTAATTACAGGCGAGAGCGGCACAGGCAAAGAACTTGTGGCCCGTTATATCCATTATAACAGCGATAGAAACGCAAATCCTTTTGTTACGGTTAATTGCAGCGCGATTCCGGACACATTGCTCGAATCAGAGTTATTCGGGCATAAACGAGGTTCGTTCACCGGAGCTTACGCCGATAAAATCGGATTGTTCGAAGCCGCCGATTCCGGCGCCATTTTTCTTGATGAAATCGGAGATATAACTCCAGCGCTTCAAGTAAAACTTTTGAGAGTTATCGAAGAAAAACATATTACGCCGATAGGCGGAGCTTTCCCTAAAAAAATCAATTTAAGAATAATCGCGGCAACCAACAAAAACCTTGAAAAAGAGGTTGCCTCCGGAAATTTCCGCGAGGATTTATATTACAGACTAAACGTAATTGATATAAAATTGCCGCCTTTAAGAGAAAGGGAAGACGATATATTGCATTTGGCATACCATTTCCTGAAATTATTTTCTTCTCAATATAAAAAAAATTTTTTGGGATTTGACGAAAAAACAGTCGAAGCCATTAAAAATTATTCATGGCCCGGCAATATACGAGAACTTGAAAACTTAATTAAACGCGCCGTAATTCTTTCTGAAAAAAATATTCTTTCAACCGAGGATATGTTCGGTTCAATCAGAGAATTTAAAAAAACGAATTTGTCTTGCGAAAATAACTTTACAATTCCCGAAGAAGGAATCGATTTATATAATCTCATTGCCGATATTGAAAAAAAATATATTTTAAACGCCCTTGAAAAATCCAACGGTCAACAAAACATCGCCGCTCAATACTTGAAATTAAACCGAACCACTCTTATCGGCAAAATGAAAAAATACAATATAACCTGATGCGGAAATTTCGTATTTTAGAATCTGTTTATAAAATTTATAACAGAACTTTAACTTTTTCTTCGAATAACGAATTCATACTTCAATCAGTCGAGAGCTATTTTTCAGTTTATAAAAATCTTCATAAATTCCGTTCTTCTGAAACCGTAAAAATAGAATTATTCGACGATAATTTTGATAATTCAAAGATAAATAAAATAAAGTCCAGAACAATAAAAACAAAACCCGCAGCCGAACACAAAAAAAGATTTACAGTTCACCGGATAAATAAAAACATATATGCCGCGATTTTTTATAACGGACTCGCCAAAATAAATATCGACGTTAAACAATCTTATATTTACGGATATATAGAAAAACCAGAAAGATTCGGACTGGATTTCATTCCCAATTTTATAATAATAGCTTTGCTCGAAATTCTTTTTAAATTCAAAAATATTTTTTTCATTCATTCTTCCGCCGTAGCGAATAAACGCGGAGCGATTATATTCGCCGGCGCTTCAGGAAGCGGCAAATCCACGCTGGCATTTTATCTTATGTCAAAAAAATTCAATCTCATTTCCGACGATAAATGTTTTGCTTATGAAAAAAACGGCGTTATCGAGGTTTCCGGACTTTTACAGCCGATTGATATAATAAAAAAAAAAGACGATTACCTTATCGGTCTGGGATTAATAGAGAAAATTTTCAATAAATATAATGAAAACGAAAAACGATACGTCGTATCAGAGTTTAAAAAGAACAACATTGAATATTCGGGAATAGTAAAATCTCTGATATTTCCTAAAACCGGCGACTCTTTCGAGGTAAAAAGACTGACAAAAAACGAGGCTTTAACGCGTCTGTTGAAACACAGCGTTACTCCGGGAATGAATATATCGTTAAAACAACATTTTGAAATTTTATATAAAATTATTGAAAATTCCGATTGTTATAGTATGATTGTATCTAAAGATTTGAATGAATTTTATAAATTTATTAAAGGTATTACAAAGTGAATTCCGATAAAATAGTTTCATCGAATAAATTTTTGGAATTGCTTAAAGGCATAACGGGCAGCGCGGATTTCATTCTTGACATCGGTTGTAACAAAGGAAGTCTTCCTGAAAATTATTTTCATAGACGTTCGTCTATTATAGGACTTGATAAAAACGCGGATTTCGTAAAATCAAACAAATCCGTAAGATATAAAGCAGCCGGAGATATTAATTATCTTCCTTTTAAAAAAGGAAAATTCGATCTTGTGATAATCAAATATGTTCTCGAACATATTGAAACGCCTGAAATTTCAATAAAAAATCTTCAGCATCTTCTAAAATCAAATCAGTTTGTGTATGCGGTTGTTCCTAAATATTACGCTTTTCAGGATATGTTTTACAGATTTCTCGGCTGGTTAGCCGAAAAAACCGGAACCGGAAAACAAGCCCATATCCAAAAATTCACATTTGGTTCTTTTTGCAGATTGTTTTACGACAACGGATTTGTTCTTGTCGAATTCTATGAAGCGTCTGCCGGTCTTTCATTTCTCGATAAAAACCGATTCCGCAGACAATTAAAAAAAATCGTAATGACTTCGTTAAAATTTTTTTATACGATAACCGGAAAAGACCTTCTCGAAAAAAATGAAATGCATTTTATTTTCTGTAAATTCGATTGATATATGCAACGACATAATTTACATATTACGCTGTTGCGCAAAACATCAAATCAATCAATAAAAAATATTTCAAGGCGAATAATAAAATTGGAAACTTTAAAACATTATGATGAACATCTTGCCGAATATTATACGTGGATGAGCGGCGGGTTTGAAAATAAAAATCAGGAAGCGTATAATTTTTTCAAAGAAAATAGTATTATTCCATTTTCGAATAAATCAGCATACGATTTTGGCGCAGGCTGCGGCTTTCAAACATTAGCGTTAGCCAAACTTGGTTTTAATGTAACAGCAGTCGATTTTTCAATCAAATTAATAGAAGAACTTAAAACTAAAGTCTCGAATTATAATATTAAAATTTTAAAAGGCGATATACTGAACGCTGTTTCAAATATTATTGAACCTTGCGAACTTATTATTTGCATGGGCGATACTATCGCGCATTTTTCCGATAAAGAATCGCTAAAAAAATTTATATTCCAATGTTATGCCAAACAAATTGAGGGCGGAAAAATTGTATTAACTTTACGCGACCAAATTAATGAATTAAAAAACGAAGAAAGATTTATTCCGGTGAAATCCGATGATAATACGATTTTTACCTGCTTTTTAGAATATTTTGACGATTACATAAAAGTTTATGATATTATAAATATCAGAAAAAATAATCAATGGATTCAGAAAATAAGCAGTTATATAAAAATAAGATTAACGGCTGAACAAGTAATATCGTATCTTGAAAACGCAGGTTATAAGATAACCAAAAAAAAAATCGAACGCGGTTTAGTTACATTGATTGGAACGAGTGTCTAATTGTATTAGTTTTTAAGTGTATTTCTCAATAGAGAACATTTAACTTTTCTTTTACGTCAAACAAACGGCTGACAATTTTTATTATAACATTTAATATATTTTTTTATAGTTTTTTTTTACGTAACCCGTAGGTCTTGACAATGCTTAAATTCTTGTTTTTTCATCTACGGATATAACTATTGCATTTGTAGACGGATTTAAATATCATCCAACAATATTTGCAGTTTTAGCAGTAAATTCAGGGTCTGTGTTTATATTCCAAGTCCGTTGATTTGATAAAAATATTCCTTCTTTTTTTAGCAAACGCCATATTGCGTCTGCAGATGTTTTTAATATTTTAGCAAGCGTTGAACCATTCCAATGTGTAAACCATAAGTCGGCGTTTCTTCTAATTCATTTAATACTTTATTTCTAAATTCTTCACTATATTTTTTAGGCGCTCCTGAACGGGGCAAATCATATAATCCTTGAATTCCGTTAGTAATAAAATTATCTTGACGATTTCGTAGTGTGGTTTCTGTTTCATTATATTTTCAGGCTATGTCTTTAATCAATTTTCCGGCAATACATTCAAGAATTATTTTTGAACTCTGCGCTGTTTGACGTTCAATTTTTTTCTTTCATTTTTCTTTAAATGTCAACTTTATTTTGATACATTACGCTAGCGTCTAATTGCATTAATAAGTATTCGTATAAAAACGAAGCAAATGCCTTGTTTATACGCGTTTGCTTCGTAAAAATATCGTTAGTTAATTTTGCAATTAGACACTTAATAACTATTTTTTTTAACGATTATTTTTCGTTATCTTTCTTTTTTTCCGGTTCCTTGTTATAAGAACGTTTTAATAAATAATCCGGAAGTTCCAGTCCGGACATTTTAAATAAATCCTCAAGCGGCGGCAATGATTTCGCCAGCCCTGACATAAACTGCGCCGTAGAAGTTTTTCCGTCGCCGGAATTTGCAGTAGAATCCCATACAGTCACTTTGTCAATCTTAATATTTTTAATCGCCTCCACTTGAGTTTTTACAAGTTCGGGAAGTTTATCGGCTATCATCATAAGAACCGCGTTTTTCGGATCGTTACCGCCCGCCGCCTGAACCAATTTTTCAAAACCTTCGGCTTGTTTGCTCAATATCTCAAAAATACCTTTTGCTTCGGCTTCCATTTTAAAGAAAATAGCGTCGGCTTCGCCTTTAGCTTTTCTTCTAATCTGTTCGGCGTCGGCTTCAGCGTCGATTTCAATTTTCTTTTTATTTATTTCCGCAGGAACGACTATGTCCGCGTTTTTAGAAGCCCGCTCTTTTTCCGCTCTTATCGTTTCCGCTTTGCGTTCTGCTTCATAAGCTTCGGAAAGAGCAAGCGCGGTTTGAACTTTTTCAGCGGCGGTGGCGCGTTTATTAGCTTCGGCTTCGCGTTCTCTTCTTTCGGCGTCTGAGTTGGCTATTGTTATTTTAGCGGTATTTTCTCCTTCTACCGCGGTGGCGTTCGCTTCCGAGGTTTTAATTCTCGTGTCCATCATAGCGTTAGCTTTAGCTATGTTTTCATCGCGTTTTGCCTGAGCGACGCGAATTTCTTTATCGCGTTCCGCTTCGGCTATTCCGATGTTTTCCGAGCTTTTAGCGTTAGCCATATTTATTTGTCTGTCCCGTTCGGCTTCAGCCATTTTTATATCTTTATCTCTATCAGCGTTAGCTTTTCCAATCTCTCCGTCGCGGTTTTGTTCTGCAACGCTTTTTTTTGCGTCGTTGATAGCTTTAGCCGCTGCTTCTTTTCCAAGCGCTTCAATATAACCTGATTCGTCTCTTATATCTGTAACGTTGACGTTTATAAGTTTCAATCCGATTTTTTTCAATTCGGTTTCTACGTTTTTTGAAACGTTGGTAAGAAATTTATCCCTGTCGGAATTAATTTCTTCGATATCCATTGTCGCAATTACAAGACGAAGCTGTCCAATAATTATATCTTTTGCAAGTTCCTGAACATCGTTCAAGTCAAGACCAAGCAAACGTTCCGCCGCGTTAGTCATAACTCCTGCTTCTGTAGATACGCCGACAGTAAAACGGGAAGGAACGTCGACTCTGATGTTTTGTTTACTTAACGCTTTAGTCAAATTTACTTCTATCGACATAGGAGTTAAATCAATATATTCGTAAGATTGTATCAAAGGCCAGACAAAAGCCGCGCCTCCGTGAATACATTTTGCCGAACGGTATAAACCGTTTTCTTCGCTGCCTATTTTCCCATAGACAACGAGTATCCTATCCGAAGGACAACGTTTGAAACGTTTCATCATCAAAACTATTGTTCCGAAAAAAATAGCAGCAACTATTCCGGCAAGGGCTGCAGTCGTTGAAAATGCGTCAAAAACCATAAATAATCCCCTCCATATAAAAAATAAATTTTATTCCACAGTTACGCTTTTTGCAAGGTTGCGCGGCTGATCCACGTCGCAACCGAGAAAATCCGCAATCTGATAAGCTATAATCTGCAACGGAATTACGTTTATAACCGGAGCGAGCGGCTCGATAGTTTCAGGCAAAATAATTTTATAATCGGCGAGTTTATCCGGAATTTCTACGGAATCGTTTGCAACGACTATCGTTATTCCGCCGCGCGCCTTGACTTCTTGAAGATTGCCAATAACTTTTTCAGTAATAAAACTTTTTGTAGCTATTGTCAATACCGGCATTTGTTCTGTGATTAAAGCGATTGGACCGTGTTTCATTTCTCCGGCGGCATAACCTTCCGCATGAATATATGAAATTTCTTTAAGTTTTAAAGCCCCTTCCAAAGCTATGGGAAAATTATAATGTCTTCCCAAAAATAAAAAATCCGAATAGTTATGAAACTTTAAAGATAATTCTTTATAATATTCAGTATGCTCAAGCGCCGTTTTTATTTTTGAAGGGATTAATAAAAGTTCCTTTAAATAATTTTTGTAATCAATTTCTGAAATGGTTTTTTTGATTTTTGCAAGATATACGGCAAATAGAAACATAACCGAAAGTTGAGTGGTAAAAGCTTTTGTCGAAGCTACTCCTATTTCCGGTCCGGCGTTCGTATAAATCACTCCGTCGCATTCCCTTGAAAGAGCGCTTCCTCTGACATTGCAGATTCCAAGCGATACGGCTCCTTTTTCTTTTGCGCTTCTCAACGCCGCAAGACTGTCGGCGGTTTCGCCGCTCTGCGAAATAATAATAATCAAATCGTTTTTGACTATCGGAACTTTTCTGTATCTGAATTCCGAAGCGATTGCGGTTTCAACCGAAATCCCGCAAAATTCTTCAAGATAATATTTCCCAACAAGACCCGCGTGCCAAGCGGTTCCGCATGCCACAATATATATTTTATTTATCCTTTTAAAAAACTCAGGGGAAATTTTGCAGTATCTGAATTTTATTTCTCCGGAAGCTTCGTCGTATTTATCGTCTATTGTTTCGGCTATTACTTCCGGTTGTTCGAATATTTCTTTAAGCATATAATGCTTGAATCCTTTTTTTTCGGCGTTCATAGCGTCCCAATTTATATTCGTTACGGCTTTATTTTGTTTTACGCCTTTAAAATCAGTTACTTCGATAGAGTTCTGCGATACTACGGCGATTTCCCTATCGTCGAGAAAAATTATGTCTTTTGTGTAAGGCAATATAGCAAGCATATCCGAAGCTATGAAATTTTCTTTTTCGCCTTTGCCTATAACAAGCGGGCTTCCCGACCTGGCGCATATTATTTTGTCCGGTTCTTTTAAGGAAATCACGCAAACGGCATACGACCCGTGGACCGTTTCAAGACTTGATTTTACAGCTTCGTAAAGATTTGTCTTATAATTTTTTTCTATCAAATGAATCAATACTTCCGTATCGGTTTCTGATTTAAAATTATGACCTTCGGAGATAAGCGTTTTTTTTATTTCGGCGTAATTTTCAATAATTCCGTTGTGAACAATCGCGAACTGTTCCGAGCAGTCAAGATGCGGATGCGAGTTTTCATCCGAAGGTTTTCCGTGGGTAGCCCATCTTGTATGAGAAATTCCAACGTTTCCTGGAACCTTTATATTCTCGATTTTTTTCTGCAAATCAGCTATTTTTCCAAGCGATTTATGGGTTTGCAGCGCGGTTCCGGAATTATTTATTACGCATATTCCCGAAGAATCGTAACCCCTATATTCCAGCCGTTTCAATCCGGAAAATAAAATTTTAATCGAACGCCTGAATCCGGCATAACCGACTATTCCGCACATTTGATTTTTCCTTCCTTTTCAAGTTTTGAAAATAAACTTTTTAAATAATCAGCGCCGGACGCGGCGCTAAAATCTGTTTTCATTAAAATATTATATATCTTTCCGAGCGCCGAATCAATGAATTGTTTAAAAAATAATTTGTTTTCAATAAGTCCGAGTTTTACATACGCCGCGTTCGCCTGCATCAATCTTTGAAGAGACGTCAAGGCAAACCGTCTGTCGAATTCTTCGGAACCGAACAACTCGAATTTTTCAATAAACTTATTTTTATAATAATTATATAATTCGCCGAAATATATTTTTATTTCATTTTCGGAATAAGGGTCGTAAAGCAGCGAAGCCAAATCATAAAAATTAGAACCGTAATATGCGGTTTGATAATCTATGAAATAAATTTTTTTTTCCGAATACAGTATATTTTGAGATTGAAAATCTCTATGAATAAAAAAACCGTTTTTATTCAGCGTTTTCTCCGGTTTTAAACATTCGGGTTTCCATAAATATTCGGCTATGTGGTTAAAACATTTTGTCAATTCTAATTTATCGTAATCAGCAGATAAATATTTGTCTAAAACCATAGTCCTGAAATATTCGGTTTCCCATTTATAGACCGACGCGTCAAATTTCCGTTCAGGATATTTTTTAATTAAAGCCGGACCGCATTCCGTCTGCATAACTATAAGTCTGTCGATTATTTTTTTATAAATATAAAGAGTTTCTATTTCATTTGATTTAATTTTATCGTATATGACTTTTTTCCCTAAATCTTGAATAAGCAAATATTTTTCAGATAAATCGGTATGATAAATTTCAGGAACGTTTATTCCTGACGAATGAAGAATTCCGGTTATGTCTAAAAACCTTTGAAGTTCTGCAATATCGGCATATTCGCAATAGATATAACTTTTATTTTCAGAACTTAATCTAAAATATTTTCTCGAAGAACCGCCGGTAGTTATTTGATAAACTTCGGTATTATCAATATTCAAAAAATCGTTTAAAATTCCGGCTTTGAAAATCAGCAATGAAGAAATATCGGATTTCATAATTATTTTTTTAAGAAAGCCGCATTTAACAGAGCGTCAATGGCGTTTTTCGCCGCCAATACCTGCGATTCGGTTCCGGACAAATGAAGACGTCCGTATCTGCCGCGGTATCTATAATGGATAAGATTAATGTCAATAGCTTTTTCGGCTTCGTTTGCGGCAATTGTCGACCAGCACGCGGGCTGAACTTCAAGAATATACAACGATTGACCCGGAATCAGCAGCGACCCTTCGGCCTTTCGATTTATTATCTGCGCGTGATAATCGCTTATGTTTGTTATTATTTGGGAAGTTAAAACTTCCGGTTTTTTAGCGTTTTGAGAGGTCAAATTATAAGTTTCAAGTATTTTATTGCCTGAAGTTAAAACATCGTCTTGAGAAAAAGAATGAAATTCCACTATTCCGTATTCCCGTTCTTCAAGAAGAACGGCAGGACGGACGGACGCGGTTTTTACGGCTATATCCAGAACTTTATTAATCTCTATTCCGGGTTGGATTTCTATCCACATCGCAGCCATCCCGCTTGTGGGTATATCGCCGTCCGCTTGAGCCGCGGTCAGAGCCGCAAATTGCGGCTGCATTTTATCAATATATATATAACTTATTAAATCCATAGCTTTTCATTTTATTTGCAGTTAAAAAAAAATCAATTTATATTTGACTTTTATTATTTGTAAATATAAAATTTTTGAAATTCAAACTGTTTCCGGAGATGAATAAATAATGAATAAAAAAATAATCATTTTATCTGTCGTTTTACTGTTGGTTATAGGCGGCGCAGGTTTCTTCTATATGGATACCATAATCGGCTTATTTACGGGAGAAGAGAAAAAAGAGGCGAATTTAACTCCGCAACAGCCGCAGAAAGCTCCCGCCGAGCAAATGCCGCCGGAAAAAGTTTTTGAAAAAGCTTTTGAAAAAATATTCGAGCCATCCCTAAAAAGTTTTGGACTTGAAGAATTTAGCGAACTAACGTCTTTAAAATTTATCTTAAAAACCAATATCGAATTTACAGATGAGTTTTTAAAAGAACTTCCCAAACCCTTACAAAAATTTAAAAATGTCGATTTGAATTTGGGTTTAACCGCGGACAAAAAAAATAATAATTTTTTATTGGCGATGGAATCGGTTGTTTCTAAAAAAATTCAAATTTCTTCCTTTAACGAATTGGCAAATGTATGTTTTCCCGATTTAAAAGAAATTTATTCGGCGTCTGCGGGAGAATTTGCTAAAACGCTGCCTTTTCCGATTCCGTCTTTTTCAATGAATAACTCAAAGGGCGAACCAGAATTAAAAAATGAAAATAAAGACGAAGAATCCGGCGATGAAGAATCTAAAGATGAAGAAAACGGCGAAAAAAAGGTTTCTGAAGAACAGGCGAAACCGGAAAATCAGCCGGCCGAACCAAAAACAACTGGAAACGAAGGTTCCAAAGATAAAAAAGTAATTGATAAAATAAAGGAAAACTTTGAAATCACAAGAGAAAAAGGCGAGCCGCAAAACGTAAAAATTATTTTAACGCCTAAAAATAAATCCGGCAATTCTCCGGAATCAATAATTTTATTTGTTCACAAAAAAAGTTTTACAATTGAAAAAATAGAAATTTCCGGAAAAAATTTTAAAACAAATCAACCGGTTTCTATTGTATCGACTTTTGAATACGGAGAATCCGGCAATATTAATAAAATTTCAACGCTGGAAACCGAAAAAGACGCGGAACCTAAAAACAGTTCATTGTCTTTAAACTATAACGAAGGATTAGTCGAATCATTAAAGATAGAAGCGGAAAATGCGAACGAAATAATAAATTTGTCATATAACGAGGAAAAAAAATTCAGCGGAATAAATTATGAAAAAAATATAGAGGGAATCGGCAAATTAACTTTGCAAATTTCAGATTTTGCAATTAATGCCGAATACGGCGAGAATGATTTCATCATAACCGGAACTGAAAAATATAAAAAGAAAACTAACGAAGATTTTAATAAAGCGGTAAGTTCGGGAAAACTCGCCAAACAGGTTTTAAAAATTAATGAAAAAGATTTAAAATTAGCCGGCGAAATGATATTTGCGAAAATAATGACTGCAATTATGTCCCCTGCAAAAACTGAAATCGCAGCGGTGGAAACTCCTGAATCCGAAGAAGACGGAAAACCGGCTGAAGAAAAAAAGAGTATTAAGGAATCAGCCAATAAACAAGCGGCAGAAGACGAAGGCGAAGAACAAGACGAGGAAGAAAGTCCAAAACAACCTCCGGTAAAAAAAGCCGAACCGCCAAAAAAAGAAGCGAAAAAACCTGAAGAAAAAAAGAAACCCGAACCTGCGGCTAAAGAAGAAAGCGAAGACGAGGATTCTGAAGAAGCGGAAGAAGCGCCGAAACCCGCGCCTAAAAAAGTTGAAAAAAGGAAATCCGAACCTGTTGAAGAAAAACCCGAACCTAAGGAAGTCCGGAAACCTGCGCGTCCTGCGGTTTCAGACGATAATCTTATAAACGACATGGCAAGTAGAGAATACAGCCCAAAATACGCGACTATAGTAAAACAATATAATTCAAATAAAATTGACAAAGTTCAATTGCTTCCGCAAATTGAAGAAGTTTTAAAATCTGAACCTAATAATGTGGAAGCTCTGTATATGGCTGCTTTAATCAATTTTCAAAATTTAAAAAATAACGATGAGGCGGTTAAATATTTTGATTTGGTTTTGAAAAGCGCTAATTTAAACAGCAAAGTCGAGCGGCAGATATATTATTGGTCGAGAATGCTGAAAAAACAAATTTTACCTCAAAAATGACGAATAATTTTTCTGATAGAAGAAAGCATAAACGCTATGATTTGCATATAAAATTCTACGCGGAATCCATAAACGGTTCTTTTAAAAATTTTAGCGTCGAAACAATCAATTTAAGCGAACGCGGCGCTTTTATAAAAATTCCCGAAGACATTGAATTATTCGAACGGTTTCGCGGAATTCTTAAAATACCCGAAAATTTAAAAAATCAGGACATTTTTTCGGAAATTTTTTTCGAAGGAATAATTATTAGAAAAGAAATTAGAATCGCCGAAAACAATAAGGAGTATTACGCCGGAATTTATTTTGAAAAAATCGGAGACGGAGAATTGTCGGCAATACGAAATTTCTTAAAAAAATTCGGAGAAAAAAACTTTTTAACAAAAATATTCGGTTTATGGTTTAAAGGCAAATGAGATATTGTTTATTGATGCGGTATAGTTCTTTATATCAGGAAACGGTGGAAAAATTTCTTGACGAGTCTAATATTAACGATTATATATTTACAGACAACATAGATTTCGTGAATTTCGACGTTGCCGACAATAAACTCCGCCCGCAAAAAAGCATTGGTTTGATTATCACTTTAGACGAATCGGAATTATCGGGATTTGAAAAATTATTCGATAATTTAATATCAAAAAACGCCGAATTGAAAAATAAAATTAGATACTTCGTATCGCCGGTGTATAAAGAAGGTTAAACATATTTGGATTTTAAATTATTTTTTATAATAATTTTTTTAATAAAATCAGCGGTTCATATATTTTTAAATATTTTAAATTTGAAACATTTAAAAAGCGCTTCCGCAACAATTCCCGAAGAAATTTTAGACGCGGTTAAATCCGAAACAAGCGAAAAATCTTTAAAATACAACGAAGAAAAAATGAAATTTACCATTTTTTCGGATTCATTGGATATTGTGTTGGCGTTTATTTTTTTGTTTTCTCCGCTATTTGTTTTATATGTCAATCTGATTAATTCGCTTCAATTGCATTACGTTTTAAAAGGATTAATCTTTTTTTACATACTTATTATCGCTGATAGTTTTTTCGATTTGCCGTTGTCCTATTATTCGAGTTTTGCAATAGAAGAAAAATACGGATTCAATAAATATACTTTAAAAAAATGGTTTATAGACAATTTAAAAAATTTAGCTCTTCAAATAATTCTAATATCAATTATTTTAAGTTTGGTTTTATATCTTACCGGAGGCGAATTGAACGAATTTAAATGGAAATACGCGGTTACTGGCTGGATAATAATATCTTGTCTCTTGATATTATTCACTTTTCTTGTTCCGGTTATAATCATTCCTTTTTTTTACAAAATAAAACCCATAGAATCCAATTCGTTAACTGAAAAAATCAACGCGTTATTAAATAAATTAAATTTTAAAATCAAAGGAATTTATTCGGTTGACGCCAGCTTAAGATCAACGCATGCTAACGCCGGTTTTTCAGGATTCGGAAAAAGTAAAAAAATAATTATATTCGACACGATGCTCGACGGCAAGTATTCGGACGATGAAATCCTTTCCGTCCTTGCTCACGAGATCGGTCACGCTAAAAAAAAACATATACTTATTCAAATGATTCTTTCTATCGCCGTTCTTTTTATATTTATAACTTTTATACTTTATTTGTTATCTTCGGATTTTGCTTATAATTCTATGGGGATAAATAGAATTTTCTTTGCGGGACTGCTGTTTGCCGGTTTTTTTTTCGAGAATATTTTTTATTTTGTTCAGCCCCTTACAAGCAGACTATCGAGAAAATTCGAATTTGACGCGGATAAATATTCAAAAACCGCAATGAATTCCGCTGTTCCGTTAATATCGTCTTTTAAAAAATTCATAATTAACGATTGTGCGAACATCAATCCGCATCCCGCGTATGAAAGTTTTTATTACAGTCATCCGTCTGTAATCAAACGAATAAACAAATTATCCGGATAATTTTAAACTTTGGAAAATTTTATGGAAATTAATTTGGTTGATAATTATTATTGGTATGTGTTAAACGTCATAACCGGCAAAGAAGAATTAATAAAATTCTGCATTGAAGAGGATTTTAAAGACGAATTAATTGTAAAACTTCCTAAAAAAAAAATGCTTGAAAGACGAAAACACGAATATAAGGAAACTTTAAAAATACTGTTTCCGGGTTATATGTTTATTTTAATTGAAAAAATTAAAAACGTTGATTCAATTATCGACAATATAGAAATGTTAAGATTAAAAAACATAGGTTTAATAAAAATTCTCAGAGACAGCGAAACTCTTAAACCTATTTTTCTTGAAAGAAAAGAAATTGAAAAAGTTATGACATGGCTGAATAAAGAAGATTTTGTCGATTATACCGTGGGAATGAAAGTTGGGAATGAAGTCAAACTTATCGCTGGGCCTTTTAAAGATGAAATAAGCAAAATAGTAAAAATAAACTGGCGTAAATTTAGAATAAGCGTTCAGCTTAATTTTCTTGGACAACAAACCGTGGATTTTCCTTTTACTTATATTGAACCTTTATCATAAGCCGGATAAAAATATGAGATTAAAAAATATTTGATTTCTATTTTACTATCAAGAAATATCCAATATTCTTGTTTGTCCGGATGAATTTAAAATTAAATTTCCGCTTACGGCGGCAGGTATTAAAACCGTTTCTCCTTTTCTAAACCCGTAAGTTTTTTTTCCTGAAGAAAAACGGATTTTACAATCGCGGCTTATATTCGACAATATTCTAAAACTGTCTTTGAGATTTTCAAGAATACATTCGTTTTGAAAAACGGCCAAGTTTATGTTGAACAATTTATTTTTTAATAAACGGGTTATTTCAAAATTGTCATTTTTTAAAATGACTTTTGGAGCCGGCGTCAAATTTTTAAATCTTGTTTTTTTGATTGATTTCAGACACTGTCCAATTTGCAAGGGTCTTTCCGGCAAATTCCGGTTCCAGTCAAAAAATCTATAGGTTATATCTGAGGGTTGTTGAATCTCGGCGATTAAAGTTCCTTTTAAAACCGCGTGAACTGTTCCCGCAGGAACATAAATAGTATCGCCGTTTTTTATTTTCCGGTAATTCAACACAGAATCAAAGTCGTTGGATTTGATTAGTTTCTTAATCTTGTTCAAATTAAATTTTTCATTGACTCCAAGTATGATTTTATTATTTGAAGTATTAATAATATGCCAGCATTCTGATTTGCCGCAAAGCGATTTGTTGTTGCCGGAACTAATATTATCCGGATGGGTTTGAACCGATAAGTTTTCGGATGCGTCCAAGAATTTATAGAGCAGAGGAAATTCTTTATGATTTTTATATTTGTATCCGAGCAATTCTACCGGATATTTTCTGACGAGTTCGAGAAGCGGTAAACTTTTGTATTTTCCGTTTGAAATTACGCTGACATTATTTTTTACTGTGGATATTTCCCAGGATTCTCCGATATTTTTATTTTTTGGCAGGTTTTTATTCAATATATTTTTTAAATTTTTTCCGCCCCAAACGTTTTCTTTGAAAATCGGAAAAAATTTTATCGGATAAGAAATGAAATTCGGCATAAACTTTTTGTATATAGAATTTTTATAAATTTTTTAATGCGTTTAAACCCGAAAACTGCATAAGGATTTTGAAAAATTGTTCAGACAGCATAGAATACTTGTTTCAGACAATTTTTCAAAATATTAAAAACATATGATTTACGGCTAACGCCGTAAATTTAAAAAGTTTTCGGGTTTTTAGAAGTTTTAATATAAATTGCGATTTTCAATCGCAATATTACATCTATGTTTTGAAAAACTTCATTTTACATCTAATGCATTAATCCGGTTGAATAACTGTCGTCAACAAGCTAATGCCCGCATCTGCAATTTTATATTTTTAATTGCAATTAATTGGAGAGTCAAAAGCCCCAAAAAATAAAGTCCGCAATTTTTATTCGATTGTAAAAACAATCTGTAAAAATCGCGGACTCCGCTAAAAAAAATTATAAACTTAAACTCTTTTTTTGCTTAGGTTAAGTCTGCCCTGTCTGTCGATTTCAAGAAGACGGACTTTCATCGCGTCTCCGACTTTAACGACGTCGGCCGCGTTTTTAACAAAACCGTTCTGTAGTTCGGACACGTGAACGAGTCCTTCGCATCCAGGCATAATTTCAACAAACACTCCGAAATTTTCAACGCGTTTCGCAACGCCGTCATATACGGCTCCGATTTCAACGTCTTTAACCGCGCCCTTTATCATCTTGATGGCTTCCTGAACTTTCTGCTGATCGCTGCCCGCTATATTGACCATTCCATTTTCCTGAATATCGATTTTAACGCCTGTTTTTTCAGTGATACCGCGTATATTCTTTCCGCCAGGTCCGATTAAATCCTTGATTTTATCCACGTCTATCTGCATTTGAGTGATTTTAGGAGCGTTAGGAGAAAGTTCCGGTCTTGGACTTGAAAGACATTTGCTCATCTCGTTAATAATATGAAGTCTGCCTGCTTTTGCCTGATTTAAAGCGGTTCTCATAATATCAAAAGTCAAACCTGCGATTTTGATATCCATTTGAATCGCCGTAACTCCGTCTATTGTTCCGGCTATTTTAAAATCCATATCTCCGAGATGATCTTCGGCGCCCAGTATATCCGACAATACCTTATAATTGTCGCCTTTTTTGATTAAACCCATTGCGATTCCCGCTACCGGAGCTTTTATAGGAACGCCCGCGTCCATTAAACACAAACATCCGGAGCATACCGAAGCTTGCGAAGACGAACCGTTTGATTCGAGAATTTCTGACACTACGCGGATTGCGTAAGGAAATTCGTCGAAACTTGGAAGCACGCCTTCAAGCGCTCTTTTTGCAAGATTGCCATGACCGATTTCGCGTCTTCCCGGCGACCCGATTCTTTTTACTTCGCCGACTGAAAACGGTGGAAAATTATAATGTAAAGTAAAACGCTGCGAACCCGAACCTTCTATAGAATCGAAATTCTGCATATCCTGAGAAGTTCCTAAAGTTACTATCCCTAAACTTTGAGTTTCTCCGCGCGTAAATAATGCTGAACCGTGAGTGTTTTTTAAAACCGGAGCTTCGCAAGTAATTGGTCTTATTTCAGTTAATCCTCTTCCGTCCACGCGCTGTCCGCGTTCCAGTATCGCGCCGCGTAAAATTTCATATTCCAATTCTTCAAATAGAATCATAATATATTTCGTATAATTCGCGTCGGCTGTTATTCTTTCGGAGAATTTTTCTTTTGCTCCTTTTAGCAATTCGCCAAGGGCTTTTGCTCTTTCTTTTTTTGCCTTGATGAACAAAGCCGCTTCCATTCCGGTTCCTAAAAAATCGCGGATTTCTTTTTCAAATTCCGCGGGAATCGACGAAGCGGTCAATTCAAGTTTCGGTTTGCCGCATTTTGAAACCAATTCATTCTGCATATCAACAATCTGTTTAATGCATTTATGCGCGTATTCAAGCGCGGCGACTAAATCTTCTTCGGGAACTATATTTGCCACGCCTTCAACCATCATAATTGCGTCGCTTGTTCCGGCTACGATTATTTCAAAATCGCTTTTTTCGAGGAGTTCTTGAGAAGGATTGATAACAAACTCTCCGTTTACTCTTCCTATTTTCACGGCGCCTACGGGTCCGTTAAACGGTATCTCGGAAATACATACGGCGGTAGAAGCCCCTATCATAGACAATATGTCGGCTGAGTTTTCTGAATCGCTCGATATTACCGTAGATATGATTTGAACCTCTGATTTGAATGATTTTGGAAATAAAGGACGCATCGGTCTGTCGGTCAGGCGGGCTATTAAAGTTTCTCTATCGGATACTTTTCCTTCGCGTTTTAAAAAACCGCCCGGGAATTTTCCCGCCGCATAATATTTTTCAATATAATTTACGGTCAACGGAAAAAAATCTCTTACCGCGTCGTCTTCGCTCGTCATATAACATACGGTAGATAATACGGAAGTCCCTCCGCAGCTTATCAATACCGAACCGTGAGCCTGTTTAGCCATTCTGCCGGTTTCAATCGTAATTTTTTTTCCGGCTATTTCTTTTTCAATAATAATTGGATTATACATAATATATAAACCTCCTAAATAAATTTGAGCGGGGGAGGGGAACTTTGCGTTGGGTTAAATAAAACTTATTTTCTTATATTAAGTTTTGAAATTAACTCATGATAACTTTCGTTATTTTTTCTTTTTAAATAATCCAACAGCTTTCTGCGTTTTCCAACCAGTTTTAAAAGTCCGCGTCTCGAATGAAAATCCTTGTTATGAACTTTTAAATGCTCGGTTAAATAGTTTATTCTTGAAGTAAGAATAGCTATTTGAACCTCAGGCGAACCCGTATCTTTCTCATTCTTCTGATATGCGGTTATCACCTTTTTTTTATCGTCTACTGTCAAAACCATTTTACTTTTTACACCTCCAAAAGCGCATATAAATAATAATTAATTTAAATTTTACAAATATCCATTATAATTTGTTTTTTTAATTCGTCAATAGAATTAAATTTTATTATTTCTCTGATAAATTTTTCCGGATAAATAACGGCGTTCTCGCCGTAGACGTTTTCGTTAAAATTTAAAATATACGTTTCGATTGTTTTTTCAGACCTGTTAAACGTGGGTATTTCTCCTATGTGAGAAATACTTCTATATTTTTTGCCTTTAATTTCAGCGGTCGTTTCAAATATTCCGCGCAATTCGATTACATTTTCAGGATATTCGATATTTATAGTCGGGAATCCTATAGTTCTTCCAAGTTCCTTGCCTTTTTTAATTATTCCCGAAAAACAATATTTGTATCCGAGCATTTTATTGGCAAACTCAAAATTATAGTTTAATAGATTTTTTTTTATATTTGTCGACGATACGGTTATTCCGTCGATAATAACTTTATCTAAACTTATAGCTCTTGTTTTAAAATATTTTTTTAAAAGTTCGAGATTTCCTTTTTTTTCTTTCCCGAATTTAAAATCATAACCTATGACAATATACTCCGCGTTTAATTTTTTTATCAAAATCTCTTCAATAAATTTTTCGGCGCTATACTCGAAAATCCGTTCTTCAGGATTAAAATTAATAAAATAATCCACTCCGGATTTTTCAAAAATTTCTTTTTTTTTTTCAAACGAAATCAATTGTTTCGAGTATAACCGGTTGGACGAAAATATTAATTTCGGGTTTGTCTGAAAAGTGATAACCGCGGATTTATAATCTGATTCTTTTGAAATGTCTATAACTTTTTTTATGAGTTCCGAATGTCCAAGATGAATTCCGTCGAACACTCCGATAGTAACGACAGTTTTATGATTTAAATTAATTTGATTAAGCGAATCGGAAATTTTCATAAATTCTATGATTTAAAAACTTTTTGAGGTTCGATTATGCTTTGTTTGTTATCGGTGATTTTAGCCGCGCCGATAATTATATCTCCTTTGCTTTTCACAAGAACGGTTTGATTTGCAAATTCCGAATAACCGTTATTATTTAATTCTATAAGGCTTATTTTATTGCCGTTCATAAATCTTGGAACCGCTGAAAGCGGGATTTCAACGACTGGCAGCGGAGAAAACGATTCCATATCTAGCAAATCCGATTCGGTCAAATCTGCGATTTTTTTCGATTGAATTATATCAAATTTTCCGGCTCGGGTTCTGGTCAAATCCTGCATTATTCCGTCGACGCCAATTTTTTTCGCCATATCGTCGCACAAAGATCTTATGTAAGCGCCTTTTGTTACCGTAGTAAAAAAATGAACGTCGATATAATCTTCAGTTTTTTCTAATTTTTCGATTTTAATGAATTTTATATTAATTACCTGAGGCTCGCGCTCTACTGTTATTCCTTTTCTGGCAAGAGAATATAATCTTTTTCCGTTTATTTTTTTTGCGGAATACATCGGCGGAATCTGTTTTTGCTTGCCTATAAAAGTCAAGATAACTTTTTTGATTTCCGCTTCTGTTAATCCCTCCGGGATTCCGGTTTTCTCAACGTTTCCGGTTCTGTCAAGCGTTTCTGATTTGTATCCCAGCCGGAGTATGACAGAATAGTCTTTATCGTCTAAAGTAAGATACTCGACAAGTCTTGTGGCGTTGTTCACGCATACCGCCAATACCCCTTTAGCCATTACGTCAAGCGTGCCTGTATGACCGGCTTTCTTGAGTTTAAATTTTTTCTTTATTTCGTTGACGACGTCAAACGACGTGTAGCCTTCTTGTTTATTTACTATGAAACATCCGTCTTTCATATTTTAAAAATTGATATTGATTCGCTTAATTTTGTCGAAATATTTTTCAAATTATTCGCTTCAAGTTGAAGCTCTTCAGAACTCTTAGCGTTCTCCTGAGACGCCATATTTATCTGCGACATAGCAAGATGTATTTGTTCGACTCCGGTTTTTTGTTCGGTCATTGCGGATTTGATATGAACGGTCATTTTATCGACATTTTCCATTGCTTTGACTATTTCGCCCACTCCGATTTCCTGTTCTTGAGTAGCCAATGAAACGCTGTTGGTCGCAGATTGAATCGTCTCGACTTGTTTAATAATTTGTTTGCTTGTTATATTCTGTTCGTTCATTGCGTTTGCCACTTGAACAATCAAACCGGTTATTTCCTGAATTTTTCCGACTATATTTTCAAGCGAATTTTCCACTTCTTTGGATAGTTGAACGCCGTCTTCTGCGAGTTTGGAACTTTCCCGGGTCGATACGACCGATTTTTTTGTTTCTGTCTGTATATTCTGTATTATCTCGGCGATTTCTTTAGTGGCTTTTGAACTGCGTTCCGCAAGTTTTCTAACTTCGTCCGCGACGACTGCAAATCCTTTTCCGTGTTCGCCGGCCCTGGCCGCTTCAATAGCCGCGTTCAAAGCAAGCAGATTCGTCTGTTCGGAAATCTCGTCGATGACCTCCACAATATTTCCGATATTTTCCGCGCGCGCTCCGAGTCCTTCTATAACTTTCACTAATTCAGTCATACTTGTTTTTATTTTTTCTATTCCTTCGCTTGAACGGCCTACGGAAATTTTCCCTTCGTTAGCCGTGGTTCCGCCTTCTTTTGCTTTTTCATTTACCACATTTATGTTTTCTGTTATAGACCCGATACTCGCAGTCATTTCTTCTATCGCGGCGGAGGTCTGGTTAACTGAATTATTCACGTCTTTTGTGGAAGAATTAACGTTTTTCACGGAACGGGACATCTGATTGGCGGCGGAAACTGTTTCTGTTACCGCGGACGCTTGAAACTCTACGTTTTCCGTAACGGTTTTTAAATTAGAACTGAATTGAGATATTGTCGAAGAAGTTTCTTCAACGCTTGAAGCTGTTTCTTGAGAAGACGAAGCAATATGCTGAACTTTGTCTTCAAGTATCAGGCTCGACTGATTTACTTTATCCGAAGCGGTTTTAATATCTGAAATCAAAGAGGCGAGCGTCGCTATTGTAGAATCTATGCTCGACCCCAATTCGCCTATTTCGTCTTTGCTTTTCATATCGCATTTCACAGTAAAATCTCCGGCAGACACGCTTTTCATTATATTCGAGATTTGATAAACCGGTTTTGTTATCGACGCCGCTATTATGTATCCTAAAGACAGCGACACTATTACCGCCAATATCATTATCGCGACTGAAATCATTTTGCTTTGCGTTTGAATTATTTCCGCGTATTCGGATTCTTTTTTTACCGTTTCTTCTTCGGTTTTTACAAGTTTTTCTATTAACGGCCATGCTTTATTTAGAACTTCCCGCGCAACGTTTATCGCCTGAAAATTCATTTGATTAAAAATTTCCACAGCCTTTTCGCATTCGGCGTTGACAAGCTCGAAAGATTTAAAAACGTTCATAGCCGCGGGTTCGGTTTCAGTTTTAAAAATTTTTAAAGCTCCGTCCGAATTTCCCTTTTTTATAAGGGTTTTAACCGTTTTTACGCTTGAATGAAATTTCTGATGGTATTCCCGCATAGCGTTGATATTATCATTAACTATTTTATTTTTTGTTGTGAAGGTTGGAAGCCATTTTCCAAAATTGCATAAAGTATGGTCGTCGCCTCCTTCAAATACGGTTCTTGTTTCTATCGCGTCCATCATTTCGGAAAATAATTTATAATGGTCTTTTGTGAATTTTTCTATATTCCGGCTTATCTCCATAGGATTTAACATATCCATTTCGATTAGTTGATTGTTTAAATCCATTACTTTATTGTTAATAGATTTCCATTCGGCGATTAAAATTTTCGCTTCATCCCATACTTTTTGCGTTTCTTCATTTTTTTCGATTTTTTCATATTTTTCAAAAGCCGGATCGTATATTTTCCGCGACGTCGTTATATTTGAAATCTGACGCTCTCTGCTTTCAAGATTTATATTCGGACTTAATAAAGTCCTTATTGATGCTCTTATAGCTTCAAGTTCTCTCGACAATATAAGAATATTTTCTAATCCCGGAAAACTATTGCTGACCATTTTATCGACGCTTCTATTTATAGTAGAAATGCTTATATAAGAAATTAATCCTACTATAAGCGTTATTAAAGCGGTTATTCCGAAGCTGCTTAAAAGTTTCCCTTTTAATTTTAAATTCATTTGAAATTCTCCTCGCAGAAAAATTGATTATTTAACCTTCAATATATATTAAAAAATAAAAAAAATCAAATACGAACGTCAATAATTCCAAAACCGAGGACTCAAAGCCGCTCATAGTGAAATACTGTATGAAAACAAAAAAATACCTCCTACAAAAATGATAAAATTCTAAGAACCGACAGTTTTTGAAAAAAATATTTTTTTTTGATTTTATCCGAATCATTTTTTTCAGGATTTTGACAGACCTTGCGCCATATCGAAACCTATATAATTTAATCCGGTAATTATTTTATTTTTCCGATAAAGATTTTCGGTAGATTTTTTTTTAAATTTAATCTTTTTTTTACTTAAAAATTCTTTGAATAACGTAGGAATTTTCTTGGGTTTTATTGACAGATATATTTAAATTTATACCTTTTACATAATTAAAATATTTCTTCGCAGGCATATAAACTATCTAAAAGAAACAAGTTTTTCATTTTGGAAATTGCTTTCTTAATTTTCGAAGCGCCCTGTACGCCGCTTTTAATTCGCAATCCTGTTTGACAAATTCGCCGTCAACCGTATCGTAATTTCTGACGAATTCTGTCGCTAACGGTATGGAAAGTCCGTTGAATAATGTTATTTTAACTTCTAAAACAAATCTAAATTAATATTCAACTTCATTTTTTTCTTCTCACAAAAAACCCTTTATTTTTCCTTTGTTTGTTTTATTCGAATATAAACTCTGCGTTCGCGTCATATCAAATGTAATCATAAAATACTCTTCAAATAAAAGTTCTTTTCTTTTTATAATTTTTTTCTGATTATTTCATCATTCATTGAGAATAAAAAGTTTTGCAATTCGGCTGAAGAAACTTTTTTAAAATCTTTTCTATAGTAGGCGCCGTCCGGAACTGTATTTAAATCAATCCCAAAATACTTGTTGATTGATTTTATAAGACATTCTCAGTTTAATTTTCTTTTTATCCCGAATAATGTAAAAAAGTGAAGTAGCGATTCCAGTTTGAATCGCTTAACCTTTTCTAAAACATATATGCGCTCTTGCATATATAACGTCATTGACGTTATATTTAAATGCAACGGCTTATTAAATATAATATGTAAATTGAATTTTGTCGTTGCATTTATAACTTCAAAAAACCTGAAAAAGTATTATTAAACGTTAATCTGATTGTCGAAAAAATACAACGCAATTTTGCGTGTATCTATTAAGCGGCCGAAATATACGAAAAAAAATAAAACAAAAACAAACGACCCTGATAAGTGTCGAATTTCAAACTTTCTTACAATTCAACCCTTTCAGGGTTGATTGTTTTGGCGGAGTTTAATCCCGCAGGTTTTCCCGCGTTCCGCGCAGTTCACCTGCGACTATATGAAATTCAACCGCGTTCGCGGTTGTCGATTTTTCTAAAAATAGAAATTTTAAAATGCCCCTGTCGGACAACTTTATTTCTGCCGTTTCAGCCAGCGCCACAAAGTGGTATAATGTATCCCGAGTTCCTGCGCGACCTTTATTTTATCATTTGAATATTTAGTTAAAAGCTCGTTCACTTTTGAAAGTTTCAGAGTTTTCAGACTTTGCCCGTTATTTTCATTTTTATCAATTGAAAAATTATCTGTAATTCTGCCATTCGCCAGATTAAGATATTTTTTCGGAAGATGCGTTTCATCAATAATATTTTTATTGCATAAAATAAATGAATGCTCGACAATATTTTCAAGTTCGCGGATATTTCCCGGATAATCATAATCCATAAGAATATCAAGGGCTTCATTATTAAATCGCTCGATATTCTTGTTATATTTGATGTTAAATTTTTTTATAAAATAAACCATTAATTCCGGCAAATCGTCCATTCTATCGCGCAGCGGAGGCAATTCGATATTCACGACGCACAATCTATAATATAAATCTTCGCGGAATTTTTCTTCGCGTATCAATTTCTGAAGATTTTTATTTGTTGCCGCTATTATTCTGACGTCGGCAATTTTTGTTTCGCAGCATCCAAGAATATCATATTCTTTCTGCTGAATTAATCTCAAAATCTTTGCTTGTAATGATAACGGCATATCCCCTATCTCGTCAAAAAACAAAGTTCCTTTTTCTGCCGCCTCGATTCTGCCTGGCTTATCCTGTTTGGCGTCCGTAAACGCGCCTTTTTTATAACCGAACAATTCGGATTCAAGAAGGTTTTCAGGCATTGCCGCGCAATTTATTTTAACTAACGAATTCTTATTGCGCAAACTAAGATTGTGAATAGCGTTAACAAGCAATTCTTTTCCAGCGCCGCTTTCGCCCGTTATCAAGATCGGAACATCAGCCGTTGATATATTTGGCAGTATATCGAATATTTCAGTCATATGCTTGCTTTTTCCGATTATATTCTGATAAGTGTAATTATTAAATATCTCGGCTTGCAGCGCTTTAATTCCGGTCAAATCCTGAAGAATAATTATATGCCCGTTTTTTTCATTATTCAAATTGTAAAGTTTATGCATTCTGAAATTAACGAAATTTCGCCGTCCATTTACATTAATCTCCAAATCATTAATTTCCGGATTATTTTTATCTTCATCAATAATTTTTTTTAATGATTCAATTCCTAAAAATTCAAAAATATTTTTTCCGATTATTTCTTGCGCTTTAATCAAAAAAAATTTAACGACGAATTTATTCGCAGTTTTTATTATGCCTTTTAAATCCGTGGTAAAAATCGCATATGGCGCAGAATCAATAATTAAACTCTTATTCATTATTTCCTGAGACTGCAGAAAATTTATCGCTGTTTTCCGGATTGTTTTTTCCAATTCCTCAAAATTAAGAGGTTTTTTCAAAAAATGCTTTACGCCCATATTTATGGCTTTTATTAAATATTCTTCTTCTGAAAATGATGTTAATAAAATGATAGGAATATCCGCGTCAATTTTTTGAATTTCATCTATCATTTCAAATCCGTCAAATTTCGGCATTTTAATATCTGTTATTACGATATTGGGAATTTGTTCTTTGAATTTAATTAATCCGTCGTATCCGTCCAAAGCGGTTATTACTCTGCATCCGATTTTTTCCAGCATCATTGACAATATTGATTGTTCGGATTTGTCGTCGTCAACCAATAAAATTTTTAGATTTTCGAGTTCCATTATTGCCCCTTTTTTGATTTCAGTATTAAATTGATAAAATAATATTTCAAAATCTGAAATATTCAAATATATTTTTCTTTAATTTTTTTTATTAATATTTTATTTTGTTTCTCAATGAAAATCAAATTGCAGGTTTATCTAATTATAATTTGTTTTAATCTCGCGGCTTGTTCAAATAACTCAATCAAACATCCTGTTATTGAAAAAGGAATTCTGGATTTAACGGGATTTGATTTAAAAAACAATATTATTCCGCTCCATGGAAAAATAGAATTTTATTGGAAACAATTCTTGAATCCCGAAGATTTCATTAATTCCGATACGCTTGTCGTTCAAAATTACATTGATTTTCCATGTTCATGGAACCGAAGCGCAATTCGCAATAATGGAAAAAAAGAAATCATAAAAGGATTTGGTTATGCCACTTTCAAATTTAAAATAAAATTGAAAAACGACGGATTATACTCGTTAAAAATCAACGACCATTATTCGGCGATAAAAATTTGGGTTGACGGCATTGCGAGAATCGAAACGGGAAAATTAGGCGGAAGCGAATCCGAAGAAATTCCTAAAAAATTCAAAAGGACAATTCCTATAAAATCCGATAATCAAACTGTGGACATTCTTATTCAACTCTCGAATTTTCATCACAGCGAAGGCGGCATTCTTGAACCTTATTATTTCGGTTTAGCTGAAGATATGCAAAAACAAGCGTCAAATTTGCTTATTTTTCAGTTCTTCATAGCCGGTTCGATTTTTATCATTTCGTTTTATTATTTAATTATTTATCTTTGGAGAAAAAAAGACAAGTCTTCTTTATTTTTCTCGGCGATATGTTTTATAGTCTGCCTGCGTTTTATTGAATTCGGCGAAATGCCTTTATCAAAAATATTCCCCGATTTTTTGAGCTGGATTTTGTTAATGAAAACGTTATACTTTTCGCATTTCATACTCGTTCCGCTGATTTTACATTATATCTATGAATTATATCCGCTTGATTCTTCAAAAAAAACCGTGATTTCTTTTGATATTATTGTCGGAACAATTATTTTAATAATTCTTATAACGCCTGTCTTTATATTTACCCAATTGATTTATCTCTTGTATATCCTGATTATTATTGTTTCAACTTACGTTTTTATTACTTTGTCTAAAACCGTAAAAAACAAACGGCTGAACGCTAAAACATTTCTTGCGGCTTTTATTATTTTCTTTGGTTTTATTTTAAACGATATTCTATATTCTTCAAATTTCATATTTACGAATTATCTGGAATCTATCGGTCTTATTATTTTTATTTTGTTCCAATCCGCTATTCTCGCTAAAAATTTAATGCTCTCTTTTACCGAAGTCGAATCGCTTTCAATAAAACTTGAAAAACACAAACTTTCGCTTGAAAACACAATCAAAGAACGCACTATCGAACTTGAAAAACTTCTAAAAGAAAAAGACAAATTCATATCCATTCTCGCGCACGATTTAAAAACTCCTTTTACAACCTCTATAACAACTTGCGACTTTTTAATAAACAATCTCGACGATTTTCAGGAAGACAAAGTAAAACTTATTCTTGAAAGTTTAAAACAGACCTCGTATAAAGGTTTTAATCTTTTAAATAATATGCTCGAATGGTCGCGAAGCCAAAGCGGCAAAACAAATTTTTCGCCTGATAATGAAAACATTTTATTAATATTTCGCGAAGCTGTCGAACAGCTTAAAGAATCTGCCGGCTTAAAAAACATAAAAATAAATATTAATTGCGCCGGCGATGCTACGGCTTTAGTAGATAAAAATTTATTTGCGCTTATTATCCGAAATCTTCTATCTAACGCCATAAAATTTTCTTTTAAAAACGGAACGATAAATTTGAACTGCCATACGGACAATAATAAAATCATAATTGAAATCGCAGACTGCGGAACGGGTATGACTGCCGGTAAAATAAAAACGATTTTTAACGGCGATTCTAAAAATATTTCATTAGGAACCGACGGAGAGGAAGGTTCCGGATTTGGTCTTCTTTTATGTAAAGAATATTTAGACAAACATAAAGCGAAAATTGATATAGTAAGCGAACCGGGCAAAGGCAGCGTTTTTAAAATTACGCTTCCGGTTTAAGCCGATAAAGGCGGCGTTTTTAAAATTACGCTTCCGGTTTAAGCCGATTTATCGGAAAAGGAAAGACACTTCGCTTCGTTACGAATTGTATATATCATTTTTCATATTTAACCGGTATTATTTCTCTTACGGAATTGAATAAGTATATTTCTTCCGCCTCCGCCAAATTTTTTTCAAATAGGCGTTTTTCAATAATTTTTTTTTTCTTCGATTAATTTTTTTCGCATAATTCCATCAAGCAATCCGCAAAAAAAGGCGGAGTATAGAATTTGCCGTTTAGTTTTATCGCAATATTATTAAATGAACCTTTTGGGAATAAAAAAATTATATATGTTGTTGACCGCGGCTTTTGCAGTAGCGATGATATAAAATCCCTCAAAGAAGAAAAATTATTATTCCGCTTTCATTTTCAACAAAGAAATCAATAGAATTGCTGGCTAAAGCCGATTTAAATCTTCAGAACAAAGAGAAATTAATTATATATAAAGATTTTATTTATTCAGACTACGGCGAAAAATATACGGAACATGAAAAAATATTTACGGCGTATATATTTAGAAACAAAGAAATGTATGATGAATGGGTAACAGGTTTTTACAAGCAATTAATAAGTATAGAAAAAAATGTAATGAAAAAAATTATTCAACGCGCGAAGAAATTGAAAACTACTGTTCAGAAAATTATTCGGATTATATAAAATTCTATGAAATCGATAAAAAAAATAATATTTATTTTATAAAAAAAAATCAAAAAAAATTGACGCGCAAATTCAAAGGTTCGGAACATATATTTTAATAACAAACGAAGAAAATTTGTCCAAAGAAAAAACATTGGATTTGTATAAGCGGAAAAAAATATTGAAAAGGTATTTGACACAATGAAAAACGACATTGATAGAGATAGACTATATGTTCAGTCGCGCAAAAGAACAGAAGGAAAGATTTTTCTAACATTCATTGCTTTGATTATTACTTCTCAAATTGAAAAAATCTTTAGAACATCAAAAGAACTCAAAGATTATACGAAAAACAAAATCTTTTATGAGTTGAAAAAATTAAAAGTTACACGCTTTGCAAGCGGATTAAATATTATCAATGAACTATCAAAAAAAGTAAAAACAATCTTTAAATCTTTCGTGATTGATTATAAAAAAATTGATGCATAGTTATAACTTTTTCGGGAGAATAGGTTATTAATCTTATCAAAAATATTTTTACTTAAATTTCAAGAATATTTTTGATAAGACACTATCTTGCCCTACTCGACTTAATTATTTTTTTGTGATTTTATATCGTCGAGTTCAGCGTCCGATAATTTGCAATGCTCGAATTTTCCTTTATTTTTTAATAATAAAATTTCCGACATTATGCTTACGGCTATTTCCGAAGGAGAACCGCCCCCAAGTTTTAAACCTATAGGAGAATAAACTTTTTTTATCAATTCTTTGATTATTCCTTCGTTTAAAAGTTTATTGAAAACAAGCGGCACTTTTTTTTTGCTTCCTATCATACCTATATATGCGGCTTTGCTTTTGATAACTGCTCGTAAAGATACTTCGTCAAAGATATGACCGTGAGTTACTATTACAATATAACAATTTTCGTCGATCGGATAATTCTGTAGATTTTCAGCTATATCTCCCGCAAAAAGTTCTGAAGCGTTCGGAAATCTTTCCTTATTACAAAATTCGGGACGGTTATCGAAAATTGAAATAGCGAAATTCAAGGTTTGACTTAAATTATATAATTCCATTGCAATATGACCTCCGCCTGCCACAATCAGTTTGGGTCTTGAAAAAAATACTTTTATGAAAACTTCGTTTTTTCCGCCGCAACTCATTCCGGCGTCTCCGCCTGCGCTTAAATCAAAACTTATTTTTTTTGATTCGAAATTTTTAAGACAGTTTTTTGCAAGTTTTATAACGATATTCTCAACGTTGCCGCCTCCGATAGTTCCTATTGTTTTCCCGTCTTCCAAAACAAGCATCATAAAACCTTCTTTTCCAGGCGATGAACCGTCGACTTGAGTAAGAGTCGCTAAAGCAGCGGTTTTATTTTGTTTCAATACTTCCGTAAGTTTTTCAAAAATAATTTTTTCCATTGCATATCTCCTTAAAAATGTATGTTTATTTAGTTTTTTAATAAGTCAAATTTTTTTAAACGCGTATCCGTTATAAAATCCGCCTGAAAATTGGAATTCTTCATAAATCTGAATTTGCAATCCCGGATGCGAATCTATGAATTCCTTTTCTTTTAAAAAACATTTTTCTGGGTTCGGCTGCGGATTTACTTCATTATGCTTCAGATTAAAAGATACTAACATAAAAATTCCGTCAACTGTCAACGCGTCATATATTTTGTTTATTAAGAAATTGTCGGGTTTAAATCTTGAAATTAAAATGCTGTCGAATATTTCAGGTTTTAATGTTTCAGCAAAACCTCGGGCTTCCAATTGCGCAAGTTTTATATTTAAGTTTCGCGCGCTAATTTCATTGCGAAACACCTGCAACGCTTTATCAGAAATATCGATGCCGGTAACATTAAATCCGTTTTCAGCGAGAAAAACGCCGTTTTTTCCGTATCCGCACGCGATATCAAGAAGTCTGTTTTTTTTTAATATTGAGCAATTGTTTTTTATGAATGCTATAGGTTCATAAACATATTTTTTTTTATCCGAGAATTTTTCATTCCATAATTTGCGTTTCGGATTCATATCTGTAAAACTCTTTATAAAATAATTTTATGATAATATATCAATAACTAAAAAAATCATATTATAAAATGATTGAAAAAGGCTGCTAAAAACATAAGTAAAGAGGTATTGAAATTCAATTTTTATGTCGAAACTGTATAATAATGTATTAACCTCGAAATTTTGCGGGAAAAAATTCCTCCCGCGAACCTATCGAATATAACGAATCTATTTTAAACGCCGTAATCTAAAAGGACTATTGATAATTTGTTTATCTTTTAGAATAAAGCTTTTACTCCGCCGAGAATACTTCTGCCTTCGCCGGGTCCGCTTCCTTCAGTATAATTCTTATCAAAAATATTTTTAACATTTAGAAACAATTCAAAATCCGCTTTCTCCTTTAATTGAAACTGTTTTGATAAATTTAAATTATATAAAGTGAATCCGCCGATTTTTCCGGTTGAAAGATATTGTTCGCCGGTATAATTAATATATGAAAAAGTATTAATATCATACCATATACGTTTTGAAACGCCGGCGTAAAATTTGTGTTTGGGTCTGCCGGTAAGTATTTGTCCGGTGATTTTATTTTTAATACTTAGATATGTATAATTAATTTTTAAATAATCTTTTTCATTTAAAAAATATGAAGCCGAGCTTTCAAATCCTTTGATTTTGGTTTTTCCGGCATTTTCATATTCTTTATTAGCGTTAGTCTGAATGTAATCTTTCATATTATCGTAAAATATAGAGGCGTTAGTTTTTAATTTATTTCTTGCATAATTTACTCCAAGCTCAGTTGCCGTAGTTTTTTCAGTTTTTAATTCGGGATTACCGCCTGCGTGAACGCTATATAATTCTTTAAGACGGGGGAATCTGCTTTTTTTACTTATCCCGGCAAAAACGTTAAAATTGTCGGAAAATAAATACGTTGCGCTCAGCATCGAATTAACTTCGTCGGTTGATTCCGGACTTTTTGTGCCAAGGGTTTTTTGCGTCAAAGTATCATTTTCCGAACTTTCGGGTTCAAAATAATCGTATGAAATACCGGATTGCAATCTTAATTTATTAATATTAAACTGGTATTCTAAAGCCGCCGAATAAAGATTGCTGACGTATTCGCCGGCGTCGCGCCATTTATTTTTTAAAGCAGGAAATTCTAAACTGCCATTTCCTTTTTTTGTATTAACTTCAAATTGATGATTATTGTCTTTTAAATAATTGAGTCCTAAACTTAATTTGTTGTTTTCATTGATAACAATATCCGAAAGCGCGTTTACGCCTATAGAATAATCTTCATATTTGGATTTGTCAAACCAGCTTTTTGAGTTATAAGCGACAACTGTTAAAGCGGTATCATCTTCGAGTTCGTCCGTATGGTCGACATAAAACGTTTGAAATTTTAGATTAATTTTATCGTTGATTTTATGAGTATTTATAAAACTGATATCCCATTGTTTCCATTTGTTAAAAGTCCACGCTCTATTGGCTTCAATCGGACATCCTCTCTCTGCGTCTACAAAATTTGCCAGTAAATATAACTGGGTTTTATCTGAAACTTTATAACCAAATTTCAATCCAAGATTATTATTCTCATACCAACTGTTATTGCGAGAACCGCCGTTTTCTCTGTAAGAGCTTGTTAATCCTGTTAAAGTATTTGCAGGGTCAAAATCCGACGAGAGTCTGTATCCGTCAAACCTGACCGTTGAGAGAGAAACAAAATAATCAAATTTCCCAATTTTATCAGAACGGTTATACTTATAATTTTTTAAACCGTTGGTTCCGAACGATATTTCAGCGTTATTTTTTAAACCGCCGGCATATTTTTTTGTGATAATATTTACTATGCCAGCCATTGTGTTTGCTCCGTATAATACTGATGACGCGCCTTTAATAACCTGAATTTTGGCGATGCTGTCAATTGGTATCATACTCAAATCAATTAAACCGAAATAAGGTTCGTGCATTGGAACTCCGTCGATTAGAACTTTTACCGCTTGTTGTTCGTAACCGCGTATATAAATATATAATTGATTTTTTCCGCCGTATTTTATATCGACGCCTTCGATTGAATCCATTATTTCGCCCACGCTTCTCGGCTGAAAATTAGCGAACTCGTCAAGGTAAATTTCTGAAACGCTGTATGGAACCGGAGCTTGAATTTTTTCGCCGGTAACAAGTATTTCTCCTAGACTGAATACGTTTGATTTGTTTTCGTCGGCGTTAACCCTATTGAAAAAAATTATACCGCTAAATACCGATATAACCAGAAATAAAAATAATTTTCTCATCTTAAAACATCTCCTTTTAATAAATGAATTTTATTACTATTCAGCCGCCTTCTTAGCGTCTTTATTAAAAATATTCGCGATTTTTTAATTTTTTGAAGCAGTTCATTAAACCCGAAACTGCGTTAGGATTTTGAAAAATTGGGAAAACCTTATAGAATACTTGCTCTCGACAATTTTTCAAAATCTTAAAAACATACCAAATAGTTTTCGGGTTTTTAGAAGTTTTAACAAGCATACATTTATGTTTTGAAAAACTTCACTTTATGTATAATGCATTATCCGGGTTAAATCAATTTTTAAGAAAATCCCCAACCGCGAAAGCGGTTGAATTTTAAATAACCGCAGGTAGACTGCGCGGAGCGCAGGAAAACCTGCGGCGCAAAAAAACTAAAAACCAAACTTACCAACCCTGAAAGGGTTGAATTTTAATACAATTTTAAATTCGACCCATTCAGGGTCGATATTTTTAATTTTTTTATGAACGCTAATTCAAACAACTAAAATGTTACAAATAATCTTGTTATTGAGCAAAAATATTCTTGATAATCAGAAACTTCTTCCGTTTCTCCTGCTTATGAATTACAAACCTATTTGCGAATTTGCGCAAATTCGCAAATAGGTTTTGTTGATTTATTTTTTTGCTGAATAGTCACATTTTTTTTATAAAGTTTCTTTCACCTCCAGCGCTAAATTTTTTAGTTTGCCGCTTTCATAAATGCTCGACCGTTTTTTGGAAAAATCAAGTTTTTTGATATGCGCGGTTAAAATCAAATTCCCGATAATCTTTAAACTTACGATTATAAACGGAATTATTAGACTTAAAAAATATGAGCCGTTAATAAAATTTTTAAATCGTAATTTTACTCCCCTGTTTTTTTGGATATAATATATATCTTTCATTTCGTTCGCTAATAGAGGTAGAAATTTTAAACTTGCGCATAACGCGAAAACTATGCGTTGTCCGCAGAATTTTCTCATAAAATTTATAAGATTGTTAATATGCGTCGTTCTTATGAATAAAGAAAAAATTGAAAGCAGAGCCGCCATTCTTAAGCTGATTATAATTAATTCGCGAATATTTATATATTTAAAAAAAATAAGGAAAATCAAACTTAAAATAAATATAAATAAAATAATTCTGACGTCCGCCAAAAAAATTTTAAAACTTAAACCGGCTACTTTATAAATCGCTGATAATGCAACTAAAATTCCGACAAGAATATATAAATTTCCAATAAACGAAACCGCTATAGACGCGGCTATAACAATTATGGATTTAAAAATAAAAAATTTATCGTTTGAAAATTTTGCGCTCATAATATTTTTTTAAATTTATAACGTATTATCAGATTTAAATTTTTAAGCTAACATTATTTTTTTATTTTCTATTTTATATATTCGCGAACAATATCTCTCGGCAAGTTCATAATCGGTTAACGCGGTAATGACGGTTTTGCCTCTGATTTCCGCGTAATCTTCGATGACTGAAAAATACCGTTCTAAATTTTCTTTATCAAGACCCGCGGCGGGTTCGTCAATCAATAAAATATCGGGTTCGTTTATTAAACCGGCCGCAAGCGATACTCTATGTTTTTCTCCAACGCTCAAATCAAGCGGATTCCTGTCTTTTAAATGTTCGATTCCAAGTTTATTCATAATGTCCGTAGCGTTTTTTTTTGAATATTTGTTTTCAAAATTAATTTCGTTTTCAACGGTTTCCGCGTAAATTAATTTATCAGGGTCTTGATCGATATAACAAATTTTTTTATCTTTTTTTATTTTGCCTTTGTAACCGTTGCTCATTCCCGCAAACATTTTTAACAAAGTGGTTTTTCCGCTTCCGTTTTCTCCGGTTAATCCGATTATGTTTGATTTGTGAATTTCGAGATTTACATTATCAAATAAAATTTGTCCGTTGATTTTATACGACAAATTAGAAATATTTAACGATGTATCTCTTGAACTATATTGTTTTCCGCCGTTTATAGAAAAATTTTTCGTTCTGATTTTTTTTTCAAGATTTTCTTTATTGGTTTTAAAACTTGTTCTATCATATATTTCGGTTTTTCCGTTAAAGTATATCAGCTTGTCGAATAAATCTTCTATATAAGAAATGTTATGTTCGGATATGATTATAGCCGCGCCTTCCTGTTTTAGTTTTTTTATAAATTTTATAAGTTCCGATTTGCCGAAATTATCGAGCAGAGTAAAAGGTTCGTCCATAATCACAATTTTATTGTTTTGAGACAAACAGGAAACAATCGAGGTTCTTTGCTTTTGTCCGGCGGAAATTTTGTTTAAATCTTTTAATAACAGTTTATGAATTTTATATTCTTCAGCCAACGGATATATAATATCAAAAATATCGTCGGGCTTCATACCTTTATTCTCAAAATAAAAAGCAAGTTCTTCAACGACGTTATCTCCGAACGAGGAATTGTGAGGGTTTTGAATAACCATAGAAATATCGCAGGATTTATTTATTTTACCCGAGATATCGGCTTTAATTATTTCCGGTATAACTCCGGCGACGCAGTTTAAAAAACTCGATTTACCGGAACCGGATTGACCGCATACAACGATAATTTCTCCGGCTTTGATTTTCAAATTTAATTGATTAAAAATAATTCTGTTATCGTATTTTAAAAATAAATCCGTTATATCAATCATTTACTTTTCTCTATTTTTGAAAAGCGGATGTCTATTTAACCGCGAAATTATTGAAACAGCTATCAAAGCGCCGATAATTCCGCCCAATAATCCGGTTCCGAATTTTTTAGCGAACAAAATTAAAATATAATTTCTTGTTTCAGTATTGAAAAGTCCGAACATTACGGCTCCGAATAAACCGCCTATTACCGAGCCGCCTACCGAAGCGGCTATTCCAGCGGCAAAAATTTTTAATTTTTTAAAAGTATCTGGAATGACAAAAATAATTGCGGCAAAAATTCCGGTTTCAAGCAATATTGAAACAAAAGGCGTGATTTTTACGCCTCCAGGAGAAAAGACTTTTAAAATCGCAGTTATGCAACCTGCGAGAATTATAGTTTCGACGTTTTGCGTTATTTCATATAATAACGTTAAAATAGGTATAGCAAATATCATAGCTGCCATAGCGGTTGGTATTGGTTTTCCCGGAATTTGATGCAAAAGAGAACCGAGAAAGATTTCCACCGCGCTCCACATAGCCGCGAAAATACAGACGCAAATAATTTGCGTGTTAGACAACTTCATAAATCCCGCCTTTTTTACATTTTAATGCTCATTAAAATGTAATTGTAGTTTTTTTTTATTTTTTGTCAAGAAAAAAATAATTTGACAAAAATCTAATAATAATTATTATAATAAAGTAAATTTTTAGGGTAAACGTTTTATTGCATTTTTTATTAGTTTGAGGCGAGTTTCTAAACAAAATTTTTTTATTAGGATGGTGATTATTATGTCAGTTCATCCGAGCCTTTCTATCTTTCTTTCTTTCTCCTGATTTATAAGAAAAAAAAGATTTATTCTGTTATTCTTATCTTTATGATTTTGCAAACCGTTTTTTTATTTTCAAACTCTGAAATATATTGCGCGCCAATTCAAAAAAATTCTAAATCCAAATCTTCCGTAAAATCAATTCAAAATACGATGCCGATATATAACGACGGCATTGTGAACATAACGCTTGAAGCTATTCCGATTAATATTGGACCCAAAGGCGCGGAAGATTGGGGATTAAATAAATATAAAAATACCGCTCTCGGAAGCGGCGGCGAAGCAAAATTTGTGATTCATACGGAAGGATTATCTTCCGGCGCCGAAATAATTTTTCCTCTTTTAATTACGTTATACGATATGGTTGGTTCTAATGACAATAAACCCGAAGAATTTTCCGCTAACGTAGCTACGCCTGGAGTCGGATACAGGTTTGTCGGCGGGATACGAAAAGAATTGACCAATCCTAAAAATATAGTTTTTCTCGAGCTTAAAGACGGAGTTGAAATAAAGGTTAAAGATTTAAAAAGTCCGGATAATGTTGACGCGCCTTTGCGCGGAGCGGATGTGAATGTAATTGCGGATTTGCTTTTAGATTTGCGTATATACAACGGCGGCGGCGATCTTGATAACGGTGAAAATTTAAGCGGAAACAGCGGATACGATCCTTCTATCCCGCTTAATGAAGACAAAGAAGAATTTGAAGGAGCCTGCGTATTGGTTAATTGGGACAATGATAATAAATTCGGAGTAAATTTTAATAACTTAAATAGAATTGATAATCCAAAACCGGATTTATCAAAATCAACTAAAACCAACAACGAAGACAATTTAACAAAAATAGATTTGATAATCCATCCTTTTTTAAAAAAAGTTGGAGGACAAATTAAAATCGCCGTTACAAAAGGAGCGGATAAAATTAAATTCTGGAAAAATAAAGACAAATCAGGCGGCAGCGCAAACGGCTGGATTAATAAAAAATTCAGCGTCAACGATCCTAAATTACCATCGTCAATATGGATTGAAGGCGTAAAAAAAAGCGCCTCTCAAAAAGATATTGAAATACAACTTCAATATACGGGTATTCTTGGAAATCTTAAAGACGTTGTTAAACTCACTTGCGTAATGATTCGTCTTGGAAATGCCGCGTATAGAGATTTGAATTTAACTGGAACACAGCATTTTGGTCATGCGGCTTTGACATACAGATATAATAGCAAAGCCCATTTGTTTGATTTATTAAACGCCGATAATTTTGACATTATGGAAATGATGAACGGCGTTCCCGCGCTTCAAGTTAATCAATTAAGCAGTTTGATTAATCTTGGACCCTGGGGCTGTTTTACAAACGCTCAGTATTTGCCGGATAATGACGCGGGTTATAAAAACCGGTTAATAGTCCTTGCGCGAATGAGAAAAATAGAATTAAGAAATCAAAAAAATTATTCAGACTTTGAATACACTAAAATGGTAGTGTTAAAACCCGAAAATATTAGATGGCAAGGTGTTTTATCACATTTAGCTGATGAAAGTATAGATGATAAAGATTTGCATAGACAAATTACTCACTTACGCTGCGATGGATTAGTGGAATATGCCTACGAATCCGTTAATATTCCTATATGGCAGAGATTCTGGTGGAAAATCGACGTTTTGGAAGATAATTTTCATTTACAATGGAGGCGCGGAGTATATCGAAGAATTCAAGGAGCAAATAATTATGGGGATGCTCTGGAGGATCATAATGTAAATAAATGGGGCGCCAGTTCGTATATATCATCTTTTTTATATCCCGCTACTCAATGCGGAAGGATAGCGCCTCAAAATTCTTCAACTACATTTACAGGACAAATTTTATGCGACCCAATCGGTCATAGAGGAGGAAATTAATTATGAAAAAGTTAATAATTTTTATTAGTTTAATTATCTTATGTTTTAATTTCACATAACCAGAAGTCAAATCAGCTAAGTCATTAAAAATAAATAAGA
>ERZ795059.699-NODE-699-length-41265-cov-7.668721_pt1 | contig 41265 bp, 32 predicted proteins | sample MGYA00375143_ERZ795059 | MGnify/ENA primary metagenome ERZ795059 (study PRJEB30188, sample SAMN05720168) | activated sludge metagenome | isolation source: Anaerobic digester | place: USA | collected 2015-01-07 ... | reverse complement strand
AATTTATTTGGTAAATTCTTTGCAGACCGCGCTGAATTTTTTGTGATCAACAAACCCACCAATACCCTTCACGGATCATCCATTCAATCAATCACCTTGTTTTACCTGGATGGTCAGCTGAGTAAGACCAAGTATGTTGTGGCTGATAATATTGCTGAGAACCTCGTTCAGCAATTTGGAAGTTTTACCATTACAGGGTTGGATCAGCATAACAAAAGTATAATTGCCAGTCATACGGTAATGATTGAAAACGGTATTGAAAGTAAAAGATTGAATCCGCAGCTTGATAATTTTGAAATGACCTGGAAGAAAGGTTCGAGCCAGATTAAATATCGTGCAAGCAAAGCAAACGCAATGGATCGGTACACCTATACCGAACGATTGAGTAATTATGAGCAGGCATATCGATCGGTGGAGGCATCGGTTAATTAGCGACTTTGATTAAAGGAGTTAAAGCAAAGACAACCTCCTGGCATCTTTGCCTTTAACAAAATCTGACTGAACGAATTAAAAAAGAAGACAGTGGTATATAGCCGCCCGATTCGGAGATGGTGTAAATGATGCACCTTCCTTGAAACGAGCAAATATTGGAATCGCGATGGGCATTACGGGAACCGATGTTTCAAAAGAGGCCGCTCACATGATTCTGATAGACGATAATTTTTCATATCGAAGCATTAACGTTGAACGAATTTCTACTGGTTGGAGCAACCTCATCAGTTGTATTTTTTGCAGTGGAAATTGAAAAGATGATTCTCAGGAAGGGCAGAAGCAATTGGATCAACTAGTGGCACACGCTTTGTCCTGTCAGACTTACAGTCCACCTCAAAAGCCGGTCAAATGTTTCATGCCGCGCATCGCGGTAGAGTGTACTCAGTGCTGCGTAAGCGGAGAAAGTAGTTATTAAAAAATACTCACCTGCACAATTGACGCATGACGAACGGTGTACCATTGCGGTTGATGATAGCAGAGCTTCGAATGAAGTACGGAGATGAGCCCTGCTAATGCCAACAAAAAGTTTATGCAATGAGTGGTTCAGTGTCAGTATTAAAAGTAATTTCTTAATTTAGTTCATTAACGTGGGACAGTTTGGCCCAGGTCGCGCTAAACATTCCTTTACGCTTCATTTCAGTGCTCCTACTCCCCGTACTGCATAAACCCAAACATTGTGCGCAATGCGTTTGGGCAAATAGAGTAAATTACAAAAAGGAATACCATGCAAACAAAAGAGAAACTATCTAAATTATACTCAAAACTCCCGGATAAAAAACTTTTAGATATCGTTAATGATAAAGACCAATACACAGACATTGCATTGAACATAGCACTTGAGGAAATACGAAAAAGGGAAATCAAAACTGATCAGGTTCAGGATTACATTGAGAACAAAATTTTAGAAACCAAAATATCAGAACATGTAGCCTCTATTGAGTTAACATTTCTTGAGAAAGTGAAATTTTTCTGTATTTGGTTTTTGCCATTTATTGAAGTAGCATTTAGAATGAACTTAATTGAAGATGGATTAAAAACTAAAGTTAAGCAAAGCAGAGTATTCTCGACAGTTGGGTTCTTGACATTCATGCTTACAGGATTTTTGGGAGTAATATTTGAACATTCAAATTTCGAGTCATTTTCAATTTGGTTTCTATTCTTCGTACTGACTTATTTTATAGAGAAGCGGTTTAGAAAGACAAAATCAAGCACTTAATTTAAACTGATATTGACGACAAGGATGACTTTTATTCCTTTAGAATCTCCAGCCTCGGGGACCCTGAGGATACCACCACATACACAAGACTTTTAATCCGTAACGCCTTATACATAAACGTTAACAGTTGTTGCAAAACAACATGGTTATAACCTGAAAATGAATAATACAGAGTATAGTTTTTCTGCAGAAATTAAAATCATTGGAATAAATCCGTACGTGTCAATTTCAGAGAAAATATTAAAAGCATTATTCAAAGATGCCAACAAAAGCAAAGGTGCTATTCCGATTTCAGGAACTATAAATGAAATTCCATATTTACAAACATTGGTGAAATATGCAGGAGAATGGAGACTTTACATAAATACAACCATGCTTAAAGATTCTCCCAAAAGAATAGGGGAAATAATTAAAGTTAAAATTTCATTTGATTCAAAAGAAAGAATAATTAAAGTTCATCCATTATTAAAAAAAGCGCTTGAGAAGAACAAAACTGCAAAAGCAGTATTCGAAAATATATCGCCATCCAGTCAAAAAGAAATTGTGAGATATATATCTAACTTGAAAACCGAAAAAAGTATACAGACAAATGTTACAAAGGCAATATCTTTTTTGCTGGGAAAGGGGAAGTTTGGCGGAAGAGAAAAACCGTAGTTTAAAATAGCAACATCCGTTAGCAACGCATTTTCTTCCCGGCAGAGTTTCCCGCCTCTGGGACTCTGACGATACCACCTCTCAACACTAAACTTTTAAGGTAATTCCATCATCATACCTGATATCTACTGCTTTCTATAAAATCAATCCATTTGGGTGATAACCTTTATAGTAGGTAGTCTCGTTCATTCAGTGTAGCAAACTCTCCATCATGATTCGGAACTACCTACTCATCGCGCTCCGAAATTTTCAGCGCCAGAAGCTTCTTACCTTCCTCAATATGTTCGGCCTTGCGTTGGGTTTGGCCTGTGCCATTCTGATTTTTCTCTATGTCAGTGACGAGCTGCAGTATGATACCATGCATCCGCACTATGCCGATACCTATCGCATTGGTCTCGTCTTTAAGAACAGTGAAGGGCAGTCTTTCGATAATACTACTTCTCCCGGATATTGGACACGATACCTGAAAGATACGCGGAGTGAAGTGCTCAACATGACTCGCGTAGATTACATTGGTTATCCCACCTCGTTACACCACAAGGCGAAAGATAAAATTATTCTTACGGAAGAAATCAAATGGGCAGAGCCTGATTTCGATAAGATCATTGCGTTCGGTTTGATCAAAGGTAATCAGGCAAAAATGTTTGAGAATCAAAACAGCATGTTGGTGAGCGAGGAAGGAGCGAAGCGCTTATTTGGTGATGAAGATCCGATTGGACAAGTAATTAGTGTGAAGCATAGTTTTGCAACGAATGGTAGAGAAATTGATGTAGTCGTTACCGGAGTATTTCGCGACTTCCCTTCCAATTCTCATTTCAAATCAAAGTATCTGGTTAACGTAAACGCGCTTCGTAGTGTGGTTACGGACTTCAATAGTTATATGGAGGGCACAACTTTTAACAATATAGAGTTCTTCGAAAATTATGTGGTGCTAAGACCAGACGTAGATCTTGCACAGATTCAAATAACTTTGCAGACCCTTGCCGATCAGATGATTCAGTCAGACTCATCAGCACGAGCAAGAGGGTTTACTGTTACACCCTTTCTTGTTAATGTACAAGACTTGCATTTTGATCAGAAAAATTTGTGGGAGAATGATAGCACCCAAGGTGATAAAAAATATCTCGCCATTTTCAGTTCAGTCGCCATACTGATCCTACTCATTGCCTGTATCAATTACATGAATCTGGCAACTGCTCGATCGGCAAGAAGAGCGCGCGAAGTAGGGCTTCGTAAATCACTTGGAAGTAAACGCAGAGAAATTGCCAAACAGTTTTTTTATGAGTCGTTTATCATGACCATCGGTTCACTGCTGATTGCCTTTGTGCTGGTTCTTATATTTCTTCAACCGTTCAATCAGTTGTCACATAAAACCTTTACGCTTGTGTCGTTATTTAATCCGTATATGATAGGGATCGTAGTGATCATTGTATTCTTCATGGCCGTTTTGTCTGGAAGCTATCCTGCTATTTACTTATCCGGATTCAGACCAGCAGATGTATTGAAAGGACAAATCGCAAAAGGAAAAGGCGCGGAGTTGTTTCGGAAAAGTCTGGTCGCCATTCAGTATTCTGTTTCGTTGATCCTGATCATATCTACCTTCATTGTCATCCGACAAATGCAATACATGCAAACCTCTAAGCTCAATCAGCAAGGTAGTCAGCTACTTTCGATCCGCTATGGGGGTATTGCCGAGCAAAATAAATTTGCAGCATTCAAAGAATCCGTTTTGCAAGATCCCGACATCGAGCATGTAACGATGGCCAATCATTTGCCGCGATTAAATTATTTTGGATTTATTGGTGCAGAGGTCAAGTTCCCGGAGTTCAAAGACGAAACGCTACAATGGAATCAATTGAATGTTGATTTTGATTTTCCCAAGACCTACAATCTCGAGTTTATTACGGGACGCGATTTTAATGTGGCCAACCTTTCTGATTCGAGTACCATCATTTTGAATGAAGCAGCAGTAAAGGCACTGAATCAACCAATCGAAAAAATTATGGGCTCTACTTTATCTGAAACGTATTTCAACTTCGCCACACGTGAGCAGGATACTCGAGAGTTTAAGGTAATCGGTATTGTTAAAGATTTTCCGTACCGATCCATGCATCAGGCAATAGAGCCTCTATACCTTAATCCCCATGTCCATTTTATTGATCGCATTGCGTATGTAAAATTACCTGCTGGAAAATTTCAGGAAAAGGTTCAATCCATTGAAAAGAAATGGAAAGAGATTTTTTCGGGTGTAGGTTTTGATTATTGGTTTGTGAGCGATGAATTTAATCGGATGTACGTAACGGAAAGTCGTGTAACATCACTGGCAAAAAGTTTTGCGGTGTTGGCCATACTGATTACGGTGTTGGGGGTATTCGGATTAGCGTCATATACTGCTGAACAAAAGACAAAAGAGGTATGCATCCGAAAGGTAATGGGAGCAGAGGTATCACAAGTGGTGGGAATGTTGGTGTGGGTGTTTGTGAAAATTTTTATGATCGCCAGTGTGATCGCTATTCCAATCTCTTATTTTCTGGCGGAGTATTGGTTGAAAGCATTTGTGTACAGATCGCCCATCAGTGTTTTGGTTTTTGTTGGAAGTTTATTAGGTCTATTAATGATCACGCTCTTTACGGTGAGTTATGAGACATGGAAGGCAGCAAAAACTAATCCTGTGGTTTCATTAAGAAGCGAGTGATCTGTTTGGGAATGGATAAGGTAAGTCATCGGCAGAGAAGCTGTTAATGATATGTTAAAGTCTGTTAAATACCCCAAGCTGATCCTAACCAAGAGTTGATGCTTCCGTTAACGTTGGAAATCTAATTCCATCATGTCTGATAATTCAACACCATCATCCACAATAAGTCGTAAAACTTTGATTTGGTTTGTTGTCTGCTTGTTGATTGCCATATTACCCTGGTTGTTGTTGATGGATTGAGCCCTGTTGCGCATAAGATTGATTCGTTACAAATGTTATTTTTACAACAGTTGTGCAAGCGCTTTGATTTTAATGGAAATCATCTCAATATTAGATCAGCAAATAGTGTAACAATCCAAACTTAAAAGCTGATCCCTTCATGGAAACTTCGAGCATCGCAGGCCTTTGTATATTGATTGCTACCGTCATCATTTCGTATCAAGGCATTAACGACATTTATTTCCTGGATCGGTATTCCTTTAAGATCAATGCCATATTGATACACAAGGATTACAAAAGACTTGTTAGTTCCGGCTTTTTGCATGCTGACTGGGCTCACCTTGTTTTCAACATGATGACGTTTTATAGTTTCAGTAGCTCTCTGGAAATGACTATAGGTATTCCGCGATTTTTGGCAATCTACTTTGGAAGCCTGTTGGGCGGAAACTTACTGGCACTCTATATTCATCGGAATGATAATCGGTACAGTGCCGTGGGTGCATCAGGAGCAGTTAGCGGATTGGTATACGCGGCTATTGCTCTTTTCCCCGGTATGGAACTTGGCCTTTTCTTCTTACCACTTTCTATTCCCAGTTGGCTATTTGGTTTATTGTATACGTTGTACACACTCTATGGTATCAAATCCCAACACGATAATATTGGACATGAAGCACACCTGGGTGGAGGACTCATTGGTTTAATTGCAGCAATAGCAATGTATCCCTATGTTTTGCAAACAAATTACTTACCGATTTTGTTGATCGTTATTCCTTCTAGTGTTTTTCTGTATTTGGTTATAACACGCCCTGGGTTTCTATCGCGTTGAAAAACTAAATTGGCGCAAGCGTCCTCTTGTGCCGATATAATTTTCAGTGTCTGCTGATTTGGAAATCTACTCACGTTAACCTCTCTGTCTCAACGTAATTCCATAAGGGAGTAATCGATGTCCTCCTAAAATAAGTTTACGAAATGGGTAAACTGATTTCAGAACTAGATTGTATATTGATTGTCAGTTATTTAATCTATTTGATTCACAGAGTTAAATTGCGACAGTACTTAATTTGGAAGTAAAAGTATACATACCGCACCCGGCTCTGCAGGAATATGTCTTGAACATATCAACTGTAAACGCCTTACTTCCGGAAGGGATTAATGACGTGGTAACACCTTATCCTCCGACTCCATTTCAATCGCTGATGTTTTACTGCAATCATCCTGTTTCTATGGGAAGAATAGAGGAAGGTAATTTTGAGAAGCAGCCACTTTCAGTATTAGTTGGCCCCCAGTTTTCGCGTGTGAATATCAAAGTGCATCGCCAGTTAAGTGCTATCCGTGTCGATTTCCTTCCAGGCGGTATGTATCGCATGTTGGGCATTCCCATGCATGAATTATTTGATGGTGGATTTGACGCGATTGATTTTTTTGGTGGAGAAATGAAGAGTATTAACGAACAATTGCAGAATACACCCAACCTGGAGGAAGGCAAAACCATCGTTGAAAAATTCCTTTTAAATCAAATTAGAAAACTGAGAAGTTTATTACCTATCGATTCCGCATTGCGTATTCTATTGAATCATAATGGCGTTATGCCAATCGAGGAAACAGCCTCGTTTTCATGCTTGAGTATAAAACAATTTGAAAGAAAGTGTAAAGAAAGAATCGGAATGAATCCCAAGTTATTTGCGCGAATTCTAAGATTTTCAAAGGCATATAGATTGCACGAATCTTCTCCTGAACTTAATTGGATTCAAATAGCCCATGAATGCGGGTACTATGACCAGATGCACATGATTAGGGATTTCAAAACCTTTGCCGGAGTTAATCCTTCTGTAATTGAGCAGCAACTTCTATCCACACCCTTACGAATGCAAAAAGACCTGCGATATTAGGTTGTCGATTTTTTACTATGCAGACGGTGTGCACTCCGCATACTTTTGTTGAAAAAATATGACAACTCATTCACAAAACAACATATGGAACAATAATGCCCTTCGCATTTCCGTAATATTTCTTTCGCTTTGCAATTTTTCATTTGCACAAGATACCTTAAAGACAATACCCAAACCTTTCCCGCTCGAAGAGTTAAAAGGTTATACCCAAACATTCTATTATAGTAAGGGCAGTGAGGAGAGAGCTAAAAGCATCGCGCTGTTTATAGAAAATGCGGGGGCTTATTTTCAAAAAGAGATCGGGTTTACACCCAAAGCGAAAGTATATATCCTTGCCCCTCAACACTGGAAAGATTTTGCTGCCAAACCACTTTGGGATGTCTACGGATTTCCTCATAATGTAGATGATGGCCGTTTGGTAATTGCTGCGGAAGACAATGATTTCTGGCGAAGCTTTTTACCTCCAGTTGATAAACTCCCTGCACCAATAGCAAGACAAGTTACAAACGCCTATGGTAAACCAGATGGTTCGTACAGCATGATGCCGTTCTTTGATTTACTCGCCTTGCATGAACTGGGACATTCGTATACCGCACAGGCACGTCTGAAAATGCACCGTTACTCGATGGGTGAACTGTTTGTAAACATTATGTTGCATACGTATGTGGCAGAAAAACAAATCGAACTGTTACCTGCGCTCGAAGCCTTTCCGAATATGGTAGTTGCAGCCGGTACGGCTGAATATAAGTACACCAGTCTAAATGATTTCGAAAGATTGTATCCAACGTTGGGCATGGGACCAAAAAATTACGGGTGGTATCAATGCAAACTTCATTCAGCTGCAAAAGATATTTACAATAGTGGTGGAAAAAGTGTGTTGACAAAACTTTGGAAAGCGTTGGAAAAGCATCAGGAGGAAATGACAGATAAAGAATTCATCAGCATGTTGAATAAGGAAGTACATCCGTCAGTAGCAAATGTATATTTAGAATGGAATAAAGTTGATTGATGCACTTTATCGAGTAAGTTTAACCTAAAGCTTCGTAAATTGTTATCAAAAAGATTACTGTAGCTGGTGTATCCGGAATATCCAACACAGTATTCATACGCAATCTACAAGCTCAATGAACTACCAAACTTTTCAACCGCATTCAGATCTGGCATCGCTCGTAAAATGCTTTTGGACATTAGAAGTGCCTGCTGAAGAAGGCTCTCAAAGGCAACGCATTGTACCAGACGGTTGTCTTGAAATGATTTTCATTTTGGGTGATAACATAAAACGCATCGTTTCTGAAGATGAATTTATCATACAAGAACGTGCCATGGTTGTCGGACAAATAACAGAACCCTTCTTGATTGAGCCAACAGGATATGTCAATGTCTTTGCTACTCGCTTTTATCCGTACGGATTTGCGTATTTCATTGCAGAACCCATCAAAAATTTAACGAATAAAGAGACATCCATTGAATTACTCTTTGGAGAAGAAATAGCAAAAGAGCTGCAGCAAAAAATTGTTCACGCATCAAGTACTGAGGAGCGAATAGAAATTATGGAAACCTTTCTGTTAAGTAATTTAAGAAATGAAGCAACTATTGACAACATCGTAAAAACAACCATTGATGCCCTCTTGTCTTCAAAAGGAAATGCTCCGATCGGTACGATAAGTGAAAATGATTTGGCGAAGAGAAGGCAGCTGGAAAGAAGATTCCTAAAACAAATTGGATTAAGCCCAAAACAATTGGGTAAGGTAATCAGGATGCAGACCGCCTTGAAACTGTTACTAAACCAAAAGACAGAATCGTTAACTGAAATTGCCTACGAAAGCGAATATTACGACCAGGCCCATTTTATAAAAGATTTTAAGGAATTTACAGGAACAAATCCAGGAGAGTTTATCGATAATAAAAATATGGTACTCTCTTCTCTTTTCTACACAAAGGACTAGTTGTCGCATTTTTACAATTCTACCGTTAGCCGGTATTTTAAGTTTACAGAGTTAAATTTAAAACACCGAATGATGAAAAAAACAATACTGCGTGTAATGGTGATTTTTGGAATTGGATTCACGGCATGCACCAATCAAAACAATTCTAATCCACCATCAGAAGAAGGCAAGACTGTAATTCAAAACACAAACAGTATGAAGAACCTGATTTCAATCGTAGAAATCCCGACAACGGACTTCTCAAGAGCAGTTACATTTTATAAAAACATCTTAGGTGTCACAATAGAAGAAATGGAAATGGACGGAGTTCAAATGGGAGTTTTACCAGGTGGGGGTGAAACGGTAAATGTTGTATTGGTAAAAGGTAATGATTATAAGCCAACAACTGATGGTGCCGTTATTTATCTTAATGCGGGCGATGACTTACAACCCACCTTGGAAAAAGTAAAATCAAGCGGTGGACAAGTAATTGTACCCAAAACTGAAATAAGTCCAGAGATGGGTTTCTTCGCATTATTTATTGATCCCGAAGGAAATAAATTGGGACTGCATTCAGCACACTAAAAATATCCCTCCTAGTGTTTCTTCTGCTGAAACTAAACATGAAGTCTGTCAAACAAAGGTAAGTTGCCAGTCAAACAAGCTTTTCTTTAGAAAGAAGTTACGTTCAACTGTTAGAGATTGATAAAGGTGCGTTGCTTCGTTAATCAGCGTTATATCGGTTTCCAGAAAGCTGGGTTGTTTAAAGTACTGGAGATCTTTCGAGATGTACTCTTCCAGTTTTTTACGTTCATCTTCCGTGTAAAATTGAGCGCTGCTACTATCCTCCAGTATTGCTCTCAGTCGTTCTTTAATTGGCTTTTCATTTAATCGTATCTGGTTGGCGAGAATGTTGGCTCTATCGACTGTCATTTGTTCTGTAAAGATTGGATCAATGATTGATCGAATATCGATGTATTTTTTAATGTCGTCTTCGCTTTCTTTTGCTACAATAAATATTTTTTTATAATCATCTTTCATCTTCTCTCCCTGTCCCTGTCCGTTTGCTTTATGAATAAAGAATGCAACTAAGTTTCTATCTATTTTACTCAATGACGTTTCTGCTTGTTCGAGCTCATCTTTTAACGATGTGATCATGGGTTTAACTTCACTAGACTTGTATTTCTTTCCATCAAATTCAAAAGTTTCGATGCGAGTAGCGTGCTGTTCAACCATTTCCAAAGTATGAACATCAGTTTTAAGGCCGTCAATAGTATACGTTAGTCCTAAAGCAGACTCTGTTAGAATTTCATCAAGACTATTGGTGTTGCAATTCAATATGTCGTTTTCGATTTCAGACAATTCGAATGCAATGATGTTTCGTCCATTGAAGAAATTTTTGTATTGCTTGTCTAAAGAATACTTCGATGTTTCTGCATTATAACGCTCCTGAAAGGAAGATAAGTCTAGCTTATCTGGTGCTTTAGAAAAGGTAACCGTGTTATAAATATTATCTGTTACTTTCTGTTGCAATGTTTCTGCCTGCTGAAACAATATCCATGCAGAATCGTGTACGGTTTCCGTAATGATGTTGAGTTTGTTCAAGTGATCCTCACGATCTGCCGTGCTGGGATGAGAAGCCCATTGGTCTTTAATAATAACGCGGGTTGTATTAAAGCGAGTAAAGGATTGAGCCGTTACCTGCGGCAATCCATGCTGAACCGCGAGTCCATGTTCTTCCGCAAAATGCTTCATCATTTCGACATGTTGTGGATAGAGATTGTCTGGCTTTAGATTTTGCTTGTACCAATTATTATAGTATGTAAACAATCTGTTGTAGCAAAGGTTAGCAACTTCCAATCTTCGAAGGGATGTGACAAGGTGGTCAGATCCACTCACACTTGCTGCCACGGTATCGGCATGAAATTCCATTTGCCGCGACAAGCTCATATAATTTTTATTAATAAGGGTATATACTTTTTTAAGAATGTCTTGTATGATCTCTACGATACCCGCGGTGAGCGCGGCAAAAAAGGTAAAGTAGCCGTTAACGTTACCCCAGCTTTGCAGTGTCTTGGCGTAGTCGTCATTTTCGTAGAGTAAATTGTAGATGACCTGATTTACATTATAGACATAACTTCCAAGTTTCATGCTTCTCTGCGAAAAATGACCAAACTCATGCGCCAGTATAGCCTTGAATTCACTAAGGTTAACGCAGTTTACTAACCCCAAACCAATCTGTAAATTTTTGCGAACTGGAAGAAACATGCTCCAGAAGCTGGAGTCATAAAATACACATGCATTTACATCCGCAGAGAGATAGATTTTTTTTGGAAAGGGGGCCTGTGTCTCTTTTGTTAGCTTTTGAATAAAATTGAAAAGTTCAGGTTGATCCTTTTTCTTAATTTCAATGAGATGTGACCGATCCGTTGTATTGCTTTTAAAAAGAAATTTTAACAAAAAGAAAATCACCATTGCTCCGAGCCCGATAAGTCCAATGCCGATCATGAGAGTAGCGAACCCGGGCCATGCAGCTATGAGCATAATTCCTCCGTAACCGCTTAACAGTGATAAGCCAATAGCACCTGTCATGAGAATAATATACAATCCGATAAAAAGGAATATAGAACCGAGGACTTTGGTTACCTCTTTTTTAAAGGAGGAAGAGGGTTGAGTAACCTGCTCATCAATATTTGTTGGTCTGGCAGGGTAGGTAACGGATGCTGTAGGCATAACTTTTTTTTAATGCTGGCTAAAAATAGTGTTTTATTTGAAATCAAAAAACGAGCATTTTAAGGAATGGTAGGTTCGTCAGAATGAGAAGCATTGAGCAACCATAGCCCGGTATGTTAGTATACGTGATACACTTTCTGGGCGTATAGTTATAGTAAAGCTATAGGTAATTAAAGAAACAGAATGGAATTGTCGTCATTTAATTCGTTCAATATCAGCACCTAATTTTCTCAATCGCTCATCAATGTTTTGATAACCGCGATCAATCTGATCGATGTTAGAAATTTCACTTGTGCCACTGGTTGAAAGCGCTGCGATCAATAATGAAACTCCGGCACGTATATCTGGTGATGCCATCTTGATGCCTTTCAATTGATATTTGCGATCTAAGCCAATGACAGTTGCGCGATGCGGATCGCAAAGAATAATCTGCGCGCCCATGTCAATTAACTTATCAACAAAGAACAATCTACTCTCAAACATTTTCTGGTGAATGAGTACTGTGCCTTTTGCCTGAGTGGCAACAACTAAAACAATGCTTAACAAATCAGGAGTGAAGCCAGGCCACGGAGCATCGGCAATGGTAAGAATAGAGCCATCAATAAAGGTTTCAATTTCATAATGCTCTTGCGATGGAATATGAACATCATCTCCACGAAATTCTAATTTAATTCCGAGTCGTTTGAAAATTTCAGGGATGATGCCGAGCATGTCAATGCGGCAATTCTTAATAGTAATTTCAGATTGCGTCATAGCCGCTAAGCCGATGAAACTTCCAATCTCAATCATGTCGGGTAGGAGAGTGTGTTCCGTTCCACCCAGTTTATCTACACCTTCAATAGTAAGTAAGTTTGAACCCACACCCGTAATTTTTGCACCCATGCGATTGAGCATCATGCAGAGTTGCTGCAGGTATGGTTCACACGCTGCGTTATAAAGTGTGGTCTTACCTTTTGCCAATACTGCCGCCATTACAATGTTGGCTGTTCCGGTTACGGAAGCTTCATCCAACAACATGTAGCATCCGGTTAAGGATGTAGCATCGATGTGAAATAAATGTTCTTCTGCATCGAAGTTGAATTTTGCTCCGAGTTTTTGAAATCCTAAGAAGTGGGTATCCAATCGTCTTCTTCCGATTTTATCTCCTCCTGGTTTAGGTAAGGTAGCTTTTCCAAAGCGCGCTAAGATTGGCCCGAGCAACATCACTGATCCGCGAAGAGCAGACGCTTTCTTGCGATATTCTTCTGATTCTAAAAATGCTGTATTGAGAGTCGCGGCTTTAAAGCGATAGGACTCAGGTCCCAGTTTTTCAACTTTGCTTCCTAAATCACCCACCAGTTCGATGAGTTTATTTACATCCACAATGTTGGGGATGTTATGTAGTGTAATGGTTTCTGCTGAGAGTAGAGTAGCGCTGATGATTTGCAGTGCTTCGTTTTTGGCGCCTTGCGGAATGATTTCTCCTTTTAATTTTTTTCCGCCACGGATTTTAAAAATGCTCATCGATTAAGGTAAAGTTTGATACTTGTTTCAAACCTCCAAGTAAATCATTTTATAGGGATGTAGCAACTTAGAACCGAGTACTGGTTTCCGGTTGCCAGTTACCGGTAACTGGCAACCGTTACCTTAAGAGTCTCTTCTTCTCGGACGGAAGTTATTATTCCGATTGTTATTGTTCTTATTAAACGGACGATGATGACCGCCACCACCTTGACCGCCCTGACCACCTTGTCGTGGATTGTTTCCACCTTGTTGTCTGTTATTGGCAGGCTTTCTCTCGTGGTATAATTTTTCGAACAGATTTTCCTGACGTACTTTTTCAATGGTCATGTTCAACGCTCCACCCGACATTACATTTATGTCGCGAAGGATTACCGAATCATCTAATATTTCTTTGTTCCAGTTTCCGTAGAAGGTTTTCATCAACTTGCCTAAGTAGATAATGGCATCTTCACGTTCCTGAGCATCTTCAATTTTAAGCGCTTCCTGAACCAGCTTCTCAACGTTCTTTCCGTAATGTCTGTACTTCAGATCGTTTTTAGGATACGCGATGCGCTGTGGCTTTTTGAAAAGGATATCGCGATCAGGTACCGGGTAAGGATTGTTTACATCCAGGTCAAAGTCGGCCATGATGTATAGATCATCCCAAAGACGTTGTGGATTTTCCGGTTGCTCGGCTATTGTTGGTGTAAGTTGTTTAATGAGTTCGATTAGAGTGTACGCCAGTTCAGTGCGTTTCTCTTTGTCGGGCTGATTCCGAATGTATTGAATCAGGTTCTGAACATTGCGTCCGTATTCTTTCAAAATAATGCCAACGCGCTGTGAGTTATATTCTCCGATCATATTTGTGATTTCTAAAGATTAAAAATGTGTTGTTGTAGCGAATGCTGAATGCATGTAATTGTGCTAAGAGCCAGAACGCTTGATGTACTTTAAGTTCAGCAAAGCTAAGCAATATGCCTAATTCACCAAAATCAGTTTTCCACGATCCGAATCTTGGCAAAACTCAACAATAGCGTCTTTTCACCCACATCACTGAAATTAATCTTGGCTTTCCGGTCAGAACCGCTGTTATCCATTTGGAGGACCATGCCAAAACCGAATTTGGGATGCTCGACCTTCATACCTTCCTTAAGGCTTGACGTATCGCTTGGCGCGAAATCGGCTGGAGCTTTATAACCGGAAGGTTTGTTTACCGGAGCTGCTGTTTTCTTTACACTGCTTACCAATTTCTTCGCATATAAACTGCTTGGTGGTGGGGTAGATTCAAGTCCACTAAACTTGGCACTTACCTTAATGAATGCGGGATCAATATCGTCTAAGAATCGGCTGGGCTCACAATTCTTTAATCTCCCAAAGCGATAACGACTAAGCGCGTATGAAAGAAACAATTTCTTCTCTGCCCGGGTAATGGCAACGTAAAAAAGTCTGCGTTCTTCTTCCAGTTCTGCGCGACTGCTTAACATCATTTGAGAAGGAAACAAATCTTCCTCCATGCCCACGATGTAGACATTGTGAAACTCTAATCCCTTTGCCATATGGATCGTCATTAAGGTAACCGTATCCGGATCTTTGTCTTTATTATTATCCTGACCCGTAACAAGAGAAACTTCCTGTAAGAACGATCCCAATTTTTTATCCTCCCGTTCCGGATCTTCAGCAAACTCTTTGATGGCGTTCAATAATTCCTGAACGTTTTCATATCGGCTTAATCCTTCAACGGTTTTGTCTTCATATAATTCGCGAAGCAAACCAGATCCTTTTGCAATTTCATAAGCAGCATCGTACGCGTCTTTCTGTTCAATCTCAAGATTGAAACGCTTGATCATCGAAACAAAATCATCGATGGGTGCAGCGGCACGTCCTCCAATGAACGAATTAGCATTTTGCAAGACTTCCCAAATGGAAATGGCATGATCGTTCGCAGCCACAACAACTTTGTCAACAGTTGAATCGCCAATACCTCGCTTGGGTAAGTTGATGATTCTTCTGAATGATGCTTCGTCTTGTTGATTGATCGCGAAGCGCATGTACGCCAACAAGTCTTTTATTTCTTTGCGTTGATAGAACGACAATCCGCCAACGATTTTGTATTTGATGTTCTGCTTGCGCAAGGCTTCTTCAATGGCACGCGACTGACTATTCGTTCGGTATAAAATAGCAAAGTCACTGAACTTCAATTGATGTTGCATCTTTTCCTGAAAGATAGAAGACGCTACAAGCCTACCTTCTTCATTATCGGAAACCGCCTTAATGAGCTCGATGAGATTACCCTCCTCATTGTTCGTCCAGACATTTTTTGGTAACTGCGCTTTGTTTCGTTTGATAACGGAGTTGGCTACACTTACAATATTGGCAGTCGAGCGATAGTTTTGTTCGAGCTTAATAATTTTTAAGTCCGGATAATCACGCTCGAAGTTTAAAATGTTGGTAATGTCTGCTCCGCGAAAAGCGTAAATACTTTGTGCATCATCACCCACGACACAAATATTCTGACGAACGGCTGCGAGTTTTCGAATAATGAAATACTGGCAAAGATTGGTATCCTGAAACTCATCTACCAATACATATTGAAAGCGCTGTTGATATTTGTTCAGCACTTCAAGGTGTTCTTTAAAAAGCTTATCGGTGTTGAAAAGCAAATCATCAAAATCCATGGCGCCCGATTTGAAACAGCGCATCGCGTAAGCACGATAAATCTTTCCAATCTCCGGACGCAGATTAGCGGCATCATCACCAGTAATTTCCGGATTGGCCATGTATTCAGCCCATCCAATCAATCTATTTTTCGCAGCTGAAATTCTATTGTAAACCGTATTGACTTTATAGGTTGCATCATCCAATCCCATCTCTTTCACAATGGTTCGGATGAGTGACTTGGAATCATCAGTATCGTAAATGGTAAAGTCAGAAGGGTAGCCGAGGTGCTGCGCTTCCGCGCGAAGAATGCGGGCGAACACAGAGTGGAAGGTACCCATCCATAAATTGCGCGCATCGTGGCCCATTACCTTTTCAATGCGTTCGCGCATTTCTTTAGCGGCTTTGTTGGTGAAGGTAAGCGACATGATGTTGAACGGATCAACACCCTTGCCCATTAACTGAGCAATGCGATACGTCAATACTCTTGTCTTTCCTGATCCTGCACCTGCAATCAACATGCATGGTCCTTCTGTGTTGATAACTGCCTCTAACTGGGGCTCATTTAAACTCGCTAAATAATCCATCATATCGGGTGCAAATTAAACTACTCTTATGTGAAATTTCTGGTGACTGAAAAATTAATTAAATGGTCGACCGTTGACTGTGGACATTGGACTTTTTTTAAAGTAATTTTCTCTCTCACCAAAATTCGATTTACTTTTAACCTTGAACTTGGAACCTTGAACATCAAACCTCAAACTTCGAACGGAAAACAACTTTACTCCGATGACGGTTTTAGTATTACAGCAACAGAGCCTTGGTTTAAAGTAAAGGTTCAACTACTCCTCAGTTACATCCAGTCTTTCACCGTTAATGTATCTGGTAAAGCCGATGAAATTGTATTTGTCGATCTTTTTTCCGGAAGTGGTTTATACTCGGTAGGTCATCAAAAAGAAATTTTTCAAGGTACATGTCTGGCTTCTCTGTCGTCTGACTTGCCCATAACCAAATGGATATTTTGCGAGCAAGACCTCCAGCAGGCAAAAGCGTTAAAAATTCGGGTAAATAAATATCATCGCGAAAAGAATGTAGTCATCTTCGATTCACCTTTAGATGAGTTGATAGACAAGTTCAGATCGTACATACCGCCAAGTAAAGGTGGACATAAAGTAGCGGTTCTGTGTTTGATCGATCCGTTTTCCGTTGATATTCCATTTGCCACCATTGATAAGCTGAGTGGTCTTGGTTTCAGTTTCCTGATGCCGTTTACCTTTATGATTAGCAACCGGCTGAACCATCGCTATTACCTTCATGACAATCCGGAGAAGTTTAAACGATATGTAGGCACAGGTAATTTCGAGAGAATGCAAAGTGTTGAGAGTAATGAACAGTTCTATAAGCGGCTGGTGCGATTGTATCAAAACAGCATGTTGGTTACGGGATTAAATTCAGCAATTTCTACTCATAAGCTTGACTCGAAGCTGATGGATTTACCGGCATACTCGATAGGATTCTTTTCCAAACATTTCTCCAGTCGTGCCATTCAGTCGGAGATTAAGGTAAGCGAGCATTTACAGTTTGAATTGTTCTAATGCTTTAAACCGCAGAGGACGCGGAGAAACGCAGAGAAAACACAGTATGCTTTAATGGAAATTTTTGATGGCTGTACTGCGATTTAATGCGTCAACAGAATCCTCTGCGTAACTCTGCGCGCTCTGCGGTTTCTCCCTTTCGTTTTCTATCTTTGAAAAAATATTTGAGCTATGATGAAAGTAGGAGAGGTACTGGTATCAGATGATATTCGCGATAAGGAATTCGTTTGTAACCTGGAGAAATGCAAAGGGGCATGTTGTGTGGAAGGTGATTATGGTGCGCCATTGCTACAGGAAGAACTTGCCATTTTAGAAGAGATCTATCCGAAAGTAAAAAAGTATTTAAGTCCGGAAGGAATACGGGAAATTGAAAAACAAGGTACGAGCACAGTTGACGATGATGGAGAATTGTGTACACCCATTATCAGCGGACGCGAATGTGTATATGCCATTTACGATGACAAGAAAATATTAAAGTGTGGCATCGAGCAAGCACACAAGGCCGGAGACATCGAGTGGAAGAAACCCATCTCCTGTCATTTATATCCGATACGCGTTACCAAGAAGAAAGATTTTGAAGCATTGAATTATAACAAGTGGCACATCTGCACACCCGCTTGCGCATTAGGAAAAGAACTACAAGTGCCTGTCTATAAATTTCTACGCGATCCCCTCATTCGCAAATATGGCGAGCCATGGTACAATGAATTGGTTTCGGTTATTGCAACAACACCCAAGAAGGAGCCCAAGAAGAAGAAGGTGTGAGGTGATGATAAGGTATGTCTTTAGATTTATAAAGGGAGTGTCTTATATTTAATGTTGTCAGCAAGCTCTTGGAAAATGAAAATAGACAAAACAGAAATCGCAGTATCAACACTGAAAGGACTTATTGGTGCAATTCCCTTTGCTGGGGGTTTACTTAATGAAACATTATTTGAGTACAGGAGCAGAATTAAGCAAAATAGAATAGAAAAATTCGTTGAAGCATTGGGCCAATCTCTTCAGGATAAAACTGAGGACAAAATTGATCTTGACCAAATTAAGAAGGAAGACTTTAGTGATTTTTTTGAAAGCGTTTTGATAACCGTTACGAGAACAAGGTCTGATGAAAAGACAAAACGACTAAAGACTTTACTGCTAAATCAATTAATAGACCCAGTTGATATTGAGTACTCGGAATTGTTTCTGAAAATGATTGACTCATTGCACGAGAAGCAGCTATTAATATTGAATGGATTATCTAATGTTCCTTCTACGTTTATTGACAGTAAAGGCGAATATTATTCAAACAAAAAGGAGTTTGATAAAATTACCGAAGAGTTAAGACATAAATATTTCTGGACAGACAAAGAAGAGAGGTACCAAAATGAAGAAATTAGAAAATTAGAAGACAAGAAGAAAACGTTAAAAGATAAGCTTGATAGATTAGATATAAAGATTATTCAAAATAACAAACCATACCAGCCACGAACTTACAAGTGTGACGGATCGGAATATTTCTATTTAGTGCAAGATTTGTGTAACAAATCCCTTTTGGTTGATATAGGAATAGACGCACCACCATTTGAATTAGTGGAAATTACGCAACTTGGGATTGATTTAGTTAACAGGTTAAGGGAATAGCACTATCTGATTGAAGAGTTCTTCTACAATAGGTAATGCATTCATTCTTGGTAACAATGGTGTAGCACAAATTAGTTATGAAACTTAAATTTGAATCAAACACATTAAAGGGCTTGTTGATAAATGTGAGTTTGGTAATAGGACTTTTGATTCTTTTATCCTTTACATTTTTCTATAAAGTTTTGCCGAACGTTACCAATAAGGATAAAGTCGTTACTGTACCTGATTTGAACGGGATGAGTTTTGAAGAAGCAAAGAAGTTTTTAGAAACTAGAGAATTAAATTATGAGGTAACGGATTCTGCATTTGATTCAGAGATGAAACCTTTGACAGTTTTAGAACAATTTCCAAAGCCACTTTCCAAAGTTAAAATTCAGCGAAAAATAAATTTAACGCTTAATGCACGAAATGCACCCTTAGTTAATATTCCTGATTTCACGGGATCAACACTTGATTTTGCACAAAGGCAACTGGCTACATTGGATATAAAAGTTGCAGGCATTAAATATCGACCTGATATAGCACCTGGTTCAATCTTAGAAATAGTTTCAAATGGTAAGAAAGTTCAAGTGGGACAAAGACTTCCAAAAGGATCCAAGGTCGATTTAATTGTTGGAAGCTTCACCGATAAACCATTTCCCTTACCCGACTTTATTGGTATGGACTATGACGATGTTGAAGTTTTAGTATTTGGAATGAATTTAAAAATCGGAGAAACTCATATTGTGATTGATGATAAGATTGGACAAGGTATAATTCAAAAGCAATATCCTCTTTCAGGCGATTCAGTTAAGACTTTTGATAAAATTGATCTATGGGTATACAATTTTGAAAGGGAATAGTCTTTCTCAAGCTAATGTTGATGTTCTTCACCAACATGCATTAGGGCTTGATGATAAATGTGATGCTGGTACTTCCCTTCATAAAATTTCTTATTTTCGAGCTTTCTAAAACTAGCAATGAAAAAAATTCTTGTTGTTTATTTTACGCAGTCAGGTCAGCAGCGTTCTATTCTTGAATCTCTTGTAAAACCATTGGTTGAAGCCGGGCAAAGTATTCACTTCGAATCGATAGAACCGGTTCAACAGTATCCTTTTCCATGGAGTGCATTTCAATTTTTCAATGCTTTTCCTGAGACGTTTATGCAGAAGTCGTTGGAACTGAAACCTCTTTCTGCAAAAGCATTTGAAGAATATGATCTGATTATATTGGGATATCAACCCTGGTTCTTAACACCATCGCGACCGATGAGTTCTTTTCTTCAATCGGCTGACGGACAAAAAATATTGAAAAGTAAAAATGTAATTACCATTCTGGGTTGTCGCAATATGTGGTTGGGTGCACAGGAGAAAGTAAAACAATGGCTCCTAAGAGCAGATGCAAAATTAGTAGGACACATTTCATTGATTGATAAGAGCGGAAATCTAACCAGTCTTGTTACCATTTTAAGATGGATGCTAGCCGGAAAAAAAGATGCCTTCTGGTTTTTTCCAGCAGCGGGTGTTTCAGCAACAGATGTTGATCATACATCAGTCTTTGGAAAGTTGATTAATGAAGCAATCATATCTAACGACTTTGAATCGCTCCAGAATAAATTCAATCAGAATGAAGCAATTGACATAAAACCGAATCTGGTAATGATGGAAAGACGTGGTCAAAAGTCATTTTCAATCTGGTCAAAGTTTATTGCCTCCGGAGGTCATGTCGATTCGGTGGGAAGAAAAATACGCGTTTATGTTTTCATGGTTTTATTGCCAACCGTTATTATAATTCTAACACCACTGTTGTGGATACTTTCAGCTGTTACATTAATTGTGAAGCGAAAGCAGCTTCAGGAGGAAATTGCCTACTTTAAACAAACATCGCTGAGAAGCTCTGCGAAGACTGTTTAAATAATATAGATAAAATATACCATTCGGTATATTTTATCTATATTTGCGCGTGACCAAATCAGAGCGCACCCGTCAGTTCATCATCGAAAAAACAGCTCCATTGTTTAATACAAAGGGTTACGAAGGTACTTCCATGGCTGATCTTGTGGAAGTAACGGGTCTTACGAAAGGCTCTTTGTATGGAAATTTCAAAGACAAGGAAGATATTTCAGCGGAAGCTTTTAAATATTCCATGCGTAAAGTGAGAGAGATGGTGCAATCGGAGTTGGATGGAATTCCAACATTCAAGAAACAACTTTCTGCCTTGTGCGATTTTTATGCGCGCTATGTTTTTGATCCTCCTGTTCCCGGAGGTTGTCCGTTGCTCAATACTGCTATTGAAGCAGATGACCATCGTACCTCCATTCGAAAAGTAGTGACAAAGGAGATACTGTCTACTGTTAATTTTATTTCTGACCTGTTAAGTAAAGGAGTAGATGCAGGAGAGTTTAAAAAAGGAATTAAGACAAATGAAATTGCTTATACGTTCTTCTGTTCTATAGAAGGAGCTATTATGTTCTCACGCGTTGAACGATCGCGTGAGCCTATGGATATTATCGTTCAACATTGTAAAAGTATTTTAGACCAAATCAGTAAATAATTTATGAATCAAAGAAGAGTAGTCGTTACCGGTATGGGTGCATTAACTCCAGTAGGTAACACAGTTTCAGAATTTTGGAATGGATTAATTTCTGCAAAGAGTGGTGCTGGATTAATTACACGATTCGACACTACAAAATTCAAAACCAAATTCGCTTGTGAAGTAAAGAATTATAATCCGCTTGATCATTTTGAAAAGCAGGATGTGCGAAAGATGGATCCCTTTACGCAATATGCATTGGTTACTTCTTCTGAAGCTTTAAAAGATTCAGCACTTGATCTTGATAAAATAGACAAGACTCGTGTTGGCGTTATTTGGGGATCGGGTAATGGTGGGTTTCAGACTTTTCAGAATGAGATCATGGAATTTGCAAAGGGAGATGGTACACCACGAATGAGTCCGTATTTTATACCAAAGGTATTGGTAGATATTGCTTCAGGATGGATTTCGATTAAGTATGGTTTTATGGGTGTTAACTTCACTACTATTTCAGCTTGCGCTACTTCTACGACTGCAATCATCGATGCTATGAATTACATCCGCTGGAACAAAGCTGATATTATTGTTACGGGCGGATCAGAAGCAGCAATAAATGAAGCGGGTATTGGTGGGTTTAGTGTCATGAAAGCACTATCCACGCGCAATGATGATCCACAAACGGCATCAAGACCTTTTGATGTTGATCGTGATGGCTTTGTTATGGGAGAAGGCGCAGGCGCTTTGATTTTGGAAGAGTATGAGCATGCTAAAAGACGTGGTGCAAAAATTTATGCTGAAGTTGCTGGTGGAGGTATGTCGGCAGATGCGTATCATTTAACGGCTACACATCCCGAAGGAGCTGGAGCAATATTAGGAATGAAGTGGGCGCTGGAGGATGCGAATTTAAAAATTGAAGATGTTGATTATTTAAATCCACATGCTACTTCTACACCGGTTGGTGATAATAGTGAGATGAAAGCGGTGTCAAAGTTTTTTGGAGAGCATACTAAGAAAATGCACATCAGCGCGACAAAATCAGCTACGGGTCATTTACTCGGTGGCGCAGGAGCCATTGAAGCTATTGTGGCAATCAAATCAATTCAGGAAAATATAATTCCGCCAACGATTAACACTGTTACCATTGATCCTACATTACCGCAAGGATTGAACATTGTCTTTAAAGAAAAGCTAAGCAAAGAAGTCAATGTTGCTATGAGCAATACCTTTGGGTTTGGTGGACACAATGCTACAGCGGTGTTTAAGAAAGTGAATTAGGTATGCTCCTTATGAAAAATTACCAATAGTCTAGGATGGATTTTCCAGCAAACGATAAGTTATAACATGAGAACGGTCATAGTAGGATTTCTATTCTTTATAAGTTGCAGTGGACAACGTGATAAAGGAAACAAGGACATAGCGCAATTAAGAAAGGAGTTGCCCAAGATTGCCACCCCAATCGAATTTAATTCTGAAAGAATGCTTAAGTATAAATCTGTCGAACTTGAAGGAAACGGATTGATTAACGAACTTAAAGCTAAAAATTATTTCACTTTGCTTGGAAAAGTATTCGAGACAGAGAACAACATCACTATTATTGGATACATACCTGACGATATCGGAACACCCATTTTGATTACTTTTGATAATAATGGAAATCAGATAAGCTCTCATGCAATTTATGAGACTGCAATGGGAGATATGGGGCGATACACAGTGAACATCGTAACTATTCTTCCAGACAGACAGATACTTTTCATTGACAGTACAGTAACTAGAAAAATAAATGCTGAGGGGACTGATGAAATTGCTGGTAGTGATTCAGTCTCGGTGACCAATAGAAAATATCAAATCACTGCTAAGGGAATGATTGAGGTTGTAGAGTAAATATGGTCAACCGTTGACTATAGACTAATCCTCCAATAAAAATACAACCAAACTTTTTGGACCATGCGCGCCTAAAACCAAAGACTGTTCAATGTCTGCAGTTTTGGATGGACCTGCGATGAAGGTTCCGAAATTGTATTTTGAATTACCTATCCTTTCGTAGGCTTGATGCAGTGTAGGAACAATTTCATTTTTGGAAATAACCAACACGAGTTGCTGTGTGATAAAAGGAAGAGCACGATCACCCATTTGATTTTCTGTTATCCAGATCGCTCCATTTTCAGCAACACCAAAGTGACCTTGAAGAATGGTGAGGTCTACATCTTCTAATAAATGCGGATCATTATTAAAATCGATAATGCCAGCAACATCAGAAAGTTGAGGTATGGTACTACCGATTCGTTTTGATGTTTGGAAATGTTGAGTGATGTATGCAGCAATTGTATTCCAATCTTTAGCTTCAACCACTTCACCACCAATACTTGTTAGTATTGAACTGAAACGCTCTACTAAATTTTGTTCAACACTATTTGATGTTATGATTTCCGGCAAAGAATTTCCTTGCGGTTGATTTTTCTGAACCATTCCTAAAATTTTCTCTCTGCTGCTCATGGCTTTCTGTTTTTAGAATACCACTCACCAAAAGATTGTTCAGGAGCTTTCGGCATCTCACGTTGCTTGTACCATGGATTGAATTTGTTGTTCACGATGAATGGAAAATGTTTAATAACCCATCTTCCAACTGCACCAGATACCTTATAGACGCCAGGGTTTGATAAAATGAAACTCATGCTCTTCATTCCCACTTTCTTTGTTGTGCTAACATTTCCATTTTGAACAATTACTTGTCTCCATTTATAAAGCTGATCATGAATATCAATCTTCACCGGACAAACATTTGAACACGATCCGCATAAGGTAGAAGCAAACGGAAGATCTGCATTCTTTTTCATATCAAGACCGGGGGCAAGTATTGAACCGATTGGTCCCGCTACAGCAGTATGATAACTATGTCCGCCACTTCTTCTGTATACCGGACAAGTATTAAAGCACGCACCACATCGTATACACTTGAGTGCATTTCTAAAATCAGCGCTACCCAATCGCTCGCTACGTCCGTTGTCAACTAATATGATGTGCATCTCTTGTCCTTCTCTTGGTTTGTTGAAATGACTAGAGTAAGTAGTTATAGGTTGGCCAGTTGCACTTCTTGCAAGCAAGCGAAGAAACACACCAAGATGTTTTCGCAGTGGGATAATTTTTTCAATGCCCATGCAAGCGATGTGAACTTCGGCAAGTTGAACACCGAGATCGGCATTACCTTCATTTGTGCAGACTACAACCTCACCCGTTTCAGCAACACCAAAGTTTACTCCGGTGATGGCTACCTTGCTCGTCATAAACCGCTGACGAAGATGTTCTCTTGCGGCTGCTGTTAAAAATTGTGGATCAGCATTTCCTTTTGGTGTTCCTAAATGCTGATGAAACAATTCACCAATTTCTTCTTTCTTCCAGTGAATACAAGGTAACACAATATGACTGGGAGGTTCTCCAGCAAGCTGAACAATGCGCTCACCCAAATCAGTATCGACAACATCAATACCTTGCTTACTCAGATATTCATTCAGATGACATTCCTCCGTGAGCATAGACTTGCTCTTTACAATATTGGCAACGCCATGTTTTTGTATGATGGAAAGAACAAGTTCATTGTGCTCTTCGGGTGTTGATGCCCAATGAACAGTAACACCATTTTGCTGAGCGTTCTTTTCAAATTGAAGTAAGTAAGAGTGAAGATTACTCAGTACATTATTTTTTATCTGTGAAGCTGTTTCTCGAAGTTGTTCCCATTCCAGAATTTGCCATGCGGCTTTGTCGCGCTTCTCGCGAATGAACCAAAGTGTTTTATCATGCCAATCAACCCGCGCTTCATCGCGATTAAATTGTTCTGATAATTCAGCATGATCTTTTGAATCCGTGTACTTCATTCCTTGTCCTTCGTTCCGCTTACCTTGTCCTTCTTATTTCGCATTTAATATTTCAGCAATGTGCTTTACCTTCACCTTGCTGTTTTGTCTTCGCAGAATTCCTTCCAAATGCATCAGGCACGACATATCACTTCCTGTAATAAATTCGGCTTCGTGCAGTATATGATCCGCCACTCGATCCTTTCCCATCTTCACCGATACAGCTTCTTCGGCTACGCAAAACGTTCCTCCAAATCCACAGCACTCATCTTTGCGGTTAAGAGAAATTAGTTCAATGCCTTCAACCATATTCAATAAACTCTCTGATTTAGAAAATGCGGGTGCTACTAATTCCGACATCTGCGCAAGCTTCAATCCCCGTTGCCCATGACAACTTTGATGAAGCCCTACCTTGTGCGGAAATTTAGCGCTAATGTTTTTCAGTTGAATGATATCTGTTAAGAACTCGGTGAGTTCTTTTACTTTCTCTCTAATCTTCAGAACTTTTGCTTCATGGTTTTCAATATGTAAATGTTCTTTGATGTGAAGAACACAACTCCCGGAAGGAGAAACGATGTAATCAAACTCAGCGAAATTTTCTAAGAAAAGATCATTACAGGATTGAGTGAGATGTTCGAAACCAGAGTTCGCCATGGGTTGACCACAGCATGTTTGTTTCGAAGGATAGCCAACTTCAACCCCCGATTTTTCCAGCAGCTCTAATGTAGCAATGGCAACCTGCGGATAAAACTGATCGATGTAACACGGTACAAAAAGTCCGACTTTCATAATTCAAGATCGTGCGTAACGGCATAGTGTTTCAGTTCAATAATGTTGTTCGGCATCGGCTTTGAATTCCAGGTATGATGTACAGCAAGAGCAGTCCCCACAGCAGTTGCTTGTGCCATGGATGCTGCAAAAACTTCCATCTCCGGAAAAAAGGATGCCAACAGATTCATATAAACTGAGTTTTTACTAAAGCCTCCATCAACAAAAATACGTTTTACTTCCGTTCCTTTTGCAACTAATTGTGTGGAGATATATTGTTGTGTTATTAGGTCAAGCATGAGCTGATGATAAGCTTCCTCATAGGTATTGAAATCGGAGAGGGAACGTTTTGCAAAAATGGATTCGCTTAGAAATTCTTTCTTACTTTTTACAGATGCCTCGTTTGGTCTGGTAAGTTTTTCAATTATTTCCGGATTGTAACTAATAGCGCAATAATATTCTATGTCCTTGCGAAAGCGTTCTGAGATGCGCTTCACTTGTTGATCATGTTCATTTCCTGAGAAAAGACGGGATGCCTTTACGGGTTTACCTTTATAATGTAGATAACATAAACAATCGCATTCCAATTCTTCAAAGGTAAGGGGAGAATGATTGAATGGATTAAGACTTATGCACCAGGTACCTGTAGAAATAAGAACAAAAGGTTCGTGAAAGTTTAACAAGTAAGGTATTAATGCGGCAGAACTATCGTGCATTCCGGTGCCAACATTAATTTTTGTTTCAATAAACTCTGCTGATTCAGTTTGATCAGCCGGAACAATGGGCGCTAATTTTTCAAGAATATTTTCTTCACGAACCCAATCATGATAATCGTTCTTATGAAAGTCCCAGAGATTAGTATGGCAGCCAATGCTTGTTAAATCAGAACACGGTTTTCTTGAAATAAGATAACTAAGGTATTGTGGCAAGTGAAGCGCATACTTTATTTGATTGAAAAGTTCAGGCATTTGATGCTTGATGCGATACAATTGCATTCCTGAATTTAAATTACCCAACACGGGTGAAGCAGTTTGAAAGGAAAACATTTCTTCGCCACCATAAGAAATGTTTTCCTTTCAAACTGCTTCACCCGTGTTGGGTGAAGCAGTTTGAAAGGAAAACATTTCTTCGCCACCATAAGTATCATAAAACTTTTTCTTCAGTTCTTCCGGATAAGGTTTTAGATAATTGTAAAGTGGAGCAATGGTTTTCCCTTTACCGTTAATTAAAACGAAACTTGCGCCATAGGTAGAAAAGTTAACAGTAGTGATTTTAAATTCTTTCTTTCGAAGCACTTCGTGAAGTGAATCAAATACCCAGAGCTTCAAACTTTCAAGATTCTCACAAGGATCACCATCCTCGTCTATCGTTTCCTTAAACTGTGCTGATTTCTCAAAGACGATAGCATAGTCTTCATCGAAGAGAAATAATTTCTTATTCGTTTTACCTACATCGAATATGGCAATAACTGGTTTTGGCATTACAATCCTGTTGCTACGGTTGATGTTCCTCTTTCTTTTACAAGTTGTTCTCTCACTTTTAAATTTCGGAATAATGTAATGGGTTGAAGTGCGGCACCAGATCTCAATCGTGCCTCAGCAACTATTGATCGTACATCGGTGCGATATGCTGCTTGAAGTATTTCCTGAGCGCGCGCAACATCATTTTCCTGTTGTGCTTTTTCCAATGCTTTTTTGTCAACTAGTAAAGCTTGCGCATATGCAATCATAATCGCTTCGACCGATTGCAATAAATCTTCTAAAGGATCTTTTACATTGTGCGAGGCATCGATCATCCAACCAAGATCGGATGCATGGTTCATACCTTTCGCATCCATACCTTCGATGAGTTCATTGAAAATTAAAAACAATTGATAAGGATTGATGCTTCCTACGGTAAGATCATCGTCACCATATTTTGAATCGTTGAAATGGAATCCGCCTAACTTACCTTCCATCAGCAACAGCGAAACAATTTGTTCGATGTTAGCATTCGGCAAATGATGACCTAGATCAACTAAGGTATAGGCTTTCGGTCCAAGTTTCGATGCGTATAGTAATGACTGTCCCCAATCACCAACCGTCATCGAATAGAAGTTTGGTTCGTAGGCTTTGTACTCAACAAACATTTTCCAATCATCAGGCATGGCTGCATAAATTTTTTGCAGCCCATCTAATGTATTTTGAAAAGCTTTTCTAAAATTCAATTGACCCGGAAAACAAGATCCGTCTGAAAGCCAAACGGTGATTGATTCTGATCCCAATTCTTTTCCGTAATGAATTACTTCCAGGTTATGATCGATTGCCTGATCGCGTACATTTTTATTAACGTGCTGCAGTGATCCAAACTTGTAACTGTGCTTTTGATCTTTCTGATCCTGAAATGTATTTGAATTTACGGCATCAAACTTAATGTCATGTTGCGCGGCTAAAGCTTTGATGTTTTTCGCATTCTTAGGTATGTCCCATGGAATATGAAGCGAGATTGCGCCACTTGATTTATTCAGCGCATGAAGTAAACCGATGTCTTCAATTTTTTCTTCGAGACTTCTCGGTTCTCCTGCGCCTCCAAATCTTCCGAAACGCGTACCTCCGGTTCCTAATGCCCAACTGGGAATAGCAATTTGAAATTGAATTAGCTTCTCTATGATTTCTTTATAGTTCGAAATTCCATGCGCAATGAATTCAACTTTGCGTTGATGTTCCGTTAATAAAGAATCATTATGTGCTTCAAGCTGGTATTTTTCCAGTTTCATAAAATCATAAGTTTAAGGAAGATAAAAAACTTCTTGCAAAGGAATGCTTACGGGAGAGTTATCAGAATTTGTTTCCATAATATCCTTCATGTGCGCCCACCACTTTTTCATAACAGGATGGTGGGGAAGTTCATCCAGTTTTTTGGCGTCATCAATATTAAGTACCCCAAACAAACTGTTGGTCGACTCATCAAGAAAAATTGAATAATCCTTTATTCCATTTTCTTTAAGAAGCGAATTAAGTTCGGGCCAAAGTTCATCATGTCGCCTTTTGTATTCAGCTTCTTGGCCTATAAACAATTTCATTTTAAAAGCTACTCTTTGCATATTGTCTTGACAGGATTTTAAGGATTTTTGGACGGACAAGATTTTTAGTTGATGGGATCGGATGGGTCAACTAATTTTTTATTGTAAACCCTTTTGAACTCTAAGCTTAACGCACCAAAGTTGATTAATAGGCCATTTGCAAGTCCATAAGCTTCAAGATAATTTATTGCCTGTGCTTTATGTGTATCTTCTATTTTTGCTACAGCCTTTATCTCCACCATAACTTTTCCTTCCACAAAAAAATCTACTCGTCTTGTTCCAATTTGTTGTTCGCGATAAAATATCTCCATTTCCTGCTCGCGTATAAACGATAATCCATGAAATGAAAGCTCGATAGCCAGTGCACGTTGATAAATCACTTCTTGAAATCCATTACCAAGTGTTCGATGTACCTGCATAGCGCACCCAATTATCTTATGTGTTATTGCATTAATCTCTTCAAGTTTTTCCATACAGGAAGATAATCATTTGTCATTATAGAATTTGGAAAGTACAGTGAGACATAAAATCCTGTATTCCCATAATCCCTCTAATCCTGTTAAAGACAGTTTACCTTCCAAAGGCCATCGCTACTCCACCATCAACATTCAACATATTACCTGTCGATTTATTAAGCAATCCACCCGTAAGCGCGAAACAAGCATTGGCAATATCTTCAGGCAAGATGATTTCATTTAGCAAAGTACGTTTTGCATAAAATGCTGGCAGCTCTTCTACTTTAATATTATATGCTTTTGCTCTTCCTTCTGCCCATGCACCTGCCCATATTTTACTATCCGCAATTACGGCATCAGGGTTAACTACATTCACACGAATTTTATCGGCACCAAGTTCAGCAGCATTCAATCTGCTTAAATGTAGTTGTGCCGCTTTCGCAGAACCATAACCTGCATTGTTAGGACCAGATACTAATGCATTCTTACTAACAATATTTATCACATCACCACCGAGTGTTTGCTTGCGCATGGTAGCTACACTTGCTTGTGTAACTAGAAATTGTCCCTTTACTAAAACATCATACAGAATATCCCAATCTTTTTCAGTATGATCTTCTATGGATTTAGAAATAGAAAGTCCTGCATTGTTCACCACAATATCAACCCCGCCAAAAGCAAGTGCAGCAACTTTCACCGACTCTTCAATCTGCGAAGTATTAGTTACATCCATTAATGAACTTGCGAATGCATCTTTACCGTATTGTTTTTTAAATTCTTCTTCTGCTTCCTTTAGTCTATTTGAATCATTGTCACTGAGAATAATGCATGCACCTTCATCAGCAAATTTTTTCGCGATAGCCTTACCTATGCCACCGGCGCTTCCAGTGATCAATGCAATTTTTCCCGACAATGCTTTTGGTTTCGGCATGCGTTGGAGTTTTGCTTCTTCTAATAACCAATACTCAATATTAAAAGCTTCTTGTCGTGGGAGGGAAGTATATTCTGAAATGGCTTCAGCACCTTTCATTACATTGATGGCGTTGATATAAAATTCAGCGGCCACTCTTGCAGTTTGTTTATCTTTTGCGAATGTAAACATACCTACACCCGGATATAAAATCACAACAGGATTTGCATCGCGTATCGCAGGACTATTTGGATGTTTACAGGTATTATAATATTCCTGATACATCTTGCGATAGCTCTCAAATGCAGGAGTAAGTTTTTCTTTTAATTCTTTTACTTCAGAAAGATCTTCATGGGATTTTAAATCTAATACAAGCGGACTGATCTTGGTGCGTAAAAAATGATCCGGGCAGCTTGTTCCCATTGGAGCTAGCCGATCAAGATCATTTGAATTAATAAATTCCAGCACGCGATCATCATCTGTAAAATGTCCGATCATACGTGTATGACTCGAGCAAAAGCCACGGAGTACAGGAGCCAGTGTTGCTGCTTGCTCATTGCGTTTTGTTTTTTCAAGGCTGGTAATTTTTGCACCACCAAAGGCAGTTTTCATCTTACCATAGTTTTCTTCTAAATATTCGGCACAACGCTCAATCACTTCAAGCGTGTTCATGTAGCTTTCGTAGGCTGTATCACCCCATGTAAATAAACCATGTGATCCGAGCATGATTCCCCGAATGCCCGGATTTTCATCAAGGCATTGTTTCAGTTTTAACCCCAGATCAAAACCAGGGCGTTGCCATTCAACCCATCCGATCGTTCCGTTAAAAATTTCTTGTGTTATTTTCTTTCCGTCTTTTGCTGCTGCTATTGCAATCGCGGCATCCGGATGTAAATGATCGATGTGTTTGAAGGGAAGAAACCCGTGAAGAGGTGTATCAATTGAGGGTGCCTTTGATGCTAAATCATAAATGCAATGATTGAAGAGTTCAACCATTTCATCTTCGAATTGAATTCCACGATATACATTCGTTAACGAACGAAGGCGATCCACATAAAGGGCAGCGAGTCCACTTCGCTTTAAGGTACCGATGTCACCACCAGAACCTTTCACCCACATGATCTCTGTTTCATTTCCGGTAAGCGGATCTTTTGCCATGGCTTTGCAAGATGTATTTCCGCCACCATAGTTGGTGAGGCGAAGATCAGCGCCCAATAAATTTGAGCGATAGATAAGAAGTGCTACTTCATCGCCAGCGAGCTCTGCTGCTTTTGCCTCATCCCACAAGTAGCTGACGTTTTTAAATTGTTTCTCTGCTGTTTTCATGTTGTATTTTTTAGCGCCACAAAGACACGAAGTCACAAAGGTTCACTAAGAGTTTTTCCTGTGTATTTGTGTTCTTGGTGGCTCATTTTGTTGGTCTATTATTTAATTGCATTACCATATCCCACTACCAACACCGACAGAATAATCATGGATATCCCGATGATGATGGTCGATCTTGTTTTCTTACTCACGCCATGCCATTCTTTTAATGCAATTCCCCACATGTTGGCGATGAGTATGATGAACGCCATGTGAAGGATCCACGAACTCGCACCATTACCCAGCTTGCTTTCTCCCATGCCATAAAAAAAGAACTGAAGAAACCAGGTTGTTCCGGCCAGTGCAGAGAAAAAGTAATTTTTGAGCAGTGGTGTTTTATTATTTCTGTAATCACCAAAGGTTTTATTTCGGGCATTTAGAATCATACACCAGATAAAGTTTGTTGATAGTCCTCCCCAGAGCAACACAACATAGGTAACATTGTTTTGATACAAAGGATTTAAACCATGAGCAACAGCAGTTTCGGCCATCGGCTTGCCCGCTTCAATACCAAAATTGAAACATGAACTTAGTATGCCGGAGGCAACAGCAACGATCAATCCTTTAAAAAGACTAAATTCTGCAACGCTTTTCTTTTTATCCTCTTCCTTTAGTTCTCTCTCTTTTAATACACCTGCTCTTCCGCAGATGTAAATTCCAACGAGACACATGGCTACACCGAGCAATACTACTTGTCCCCATGTTGTGGTAAGCATTTCGGTAAGTGTAGTTTTACCTGGTGCTGGAAAGAAGTTGTAGTAGATCGAAGGCATGAGTGCTCCAAAGGCTGAACAGAAACCGAGTACGACAGAATTCCCTAAAGACATTCCAAGATATCGAACACCTAATCCATAGGTAAGTCCTCCAATGCCCCAGAGTACTCCGAAGATGATGGTGTATTGAATGATCTCGGGTGAAGTACTTTTTATAATATCAGAAAATCCGGGTAAGGTAATCCAGGCGGCAAGCGGGGGAACAATTAACCATGAGAAGATACCTCCAATAATCCAATAGCTCTCCCAAGCCCAGCCTTTTACTTTTTTAAAAGGCATGTAGAAACTACCTGAGGCGAACCCTCCGGTGAAGTGAAAAATAACTCCGAGAATAACTCCCATGGAAAAGAAAGATAAATTACTGTATAGAATAGTTAGCAATTTTATCAATAACCGATTTTTACCCATCATGTACTGTCATGGTCGGGACAGATTATTTTACGGGTGCAGTATTGTGATATTATGAATTTTAAAAGTGTTGAGTTAAACCTATTAATTTATATTTTAAATCGACTGAGATGACTGCTCTTCATTCAATATTACCGCTCATCTATTATGATCCGCATAAGAACTGAGATTTTCACTGGATAGTACAGGATGCTTCTGGCTTTTGAGAATGTCTAGCTTTAACAAAATTGATCACAAATTTAAAGGTAAAATGAATTTAAGAATGAACGCGGTGGTTGGTCAAAAAAACCACCCGTCAACCTTTATAATGGAGCGGGATTACCAGCATCGCCATTTCGTACCGATATTGAGTAGCAAATTAAATTTCAATCATGCGTAACGTTCGAAGTCTGCTTACTATTTTTATTTCATTCTGTTTTTATTTACTTCTCTTCGTTGGTACTGACGGTTGTAAATCCAAAACTAAAACTCAAGTAGGCTGGCCAACAATAACCAGAGAAACAAAACCATGGACACGTTGGTGGTGGCATGGCAATGCACAAACCAAAGAGGGGATCACAGCTGAGATGGAAGCATATCAGAAAGCCGGACTCGGAGGTTTGGAGATTACACCTATTTATGGTGTGCATGGCTATGAAGATAAGTTTGTGGATTACCTCTCACCACAGTGGATGGAGTTACTTCTTCATACCTTAAAAGAAGCCGAGCGATTAGACTTAGGTATAGATATGGCCACTGGAACAGGCTGGCCCTTTGGCGGACCTTGGGTAAGCGATGAAGATGCCTGTAAAAATCTGAACTATAAAATTTATGAACTCAAAGGTGGCTTTGCCTTAAAGGAGAAAATAGAATTTATTCAACCACCATACTTTAGAGCGGTAGGAAATCAGATTTATGAAGTGCATCAAAATTTTTCTACTAACTCCCTCTCCTCTGGAGAGGGCAGGGGTGAGGCTGGAACTACAAAACAGCCCTTGATGCGTATTGATCCAAAGAAGTTTGACATCAAGGATTTGATCCAACCCATTTCAGCCAATAAAAATTTGCAAGCTCTGGCTTTGGATCAGGTAATATTCGAGCGGCCACTTGCATTACAAACCTTGATCGCGTATGGTGACAATGGTGTTACAATTAATTTAACTGACAAAGTTAATGCGGAAGGAAAGCTAAATTGGATTGCACCTGAAGGTATTTGGAAATTGTATGCCGTGTTCGAAGGATGGCATGGTAAAATGGTTGAGCGTGCAGGTCCGGGTGGAGAAGGTAATGTGATTGATCATTTTTCGAAGGATGCGCTTCATCATTACTTGAATCGGTTTGATAGCGCATTTGAGGGAAAGCATATTCATTCACTTCGCGCATTCTTTAACGATTCGTATGAAGTGGATGATGCGCGTGGTGCCTCGGATTGGACAGGCAATTTGTTTGCAGAGTTCAAAACGAGAAGAGGATATGATTTGCAAGATCATCTTCCGGCATTATTTAACATGGATGTGAAAGAAAGTAATGAGCGCATTCTTTGTGATTATCGCGAAACAATTTCAGAGATGGTGCTTGATAATTTTACGCAGCAGTGGAAGGATTGGGCTCATGGTAAAAATGCCATCGTAAGAAATCAGGCGCATGGTGCACCGTCTAATATTCTTGATCTCTATGCTACGGTTGATATTCCAGAGATAGAAGGTGTTGAACCCTTGCGAATCAAGATGGCATCATCAGCTGGCAATGTTACCGGTAAGAAACTGGTATCATCCGAATCAGCTACGTGGCTGAATGAACATTTCGAATCGAATCTCGCTGATATTAAGATCGCACTCGATCGGTTTATGGTCAATGGTGTAAATCATATTTTTTATCATGGCACATCATATTCACCACCCAATGAACCATGGCCAGGCTGGCTGTTCTATGCTGCAGTACACCTCAATCCCAGAAATTCTCTATGGAAAGATTTTGATGCCCTCAATCTCTATACCACACGGTGTCAATCTTTTCTGCAAAACTCAACACCCGATAATGATGTTTTGTTGTACTATCCGATATACGATCGCTTCTCAACACCGGGAAAGGAAATGATCGAACATTTTGATGGCATCGGTAAACAGTTTGATAGCACGGCATTCAAACACGCAGCCGAATTAATGCTGGAGAAAGATTACGCTTTTGATTATATATCCGACAACCAGATTGGAAATATTGTTTGGGAAAATGATCAACTTAAAACAGAAGGAAACAGTGAGTATAAAACGTTGCTGATTCCGAAATGCAACTACATTCCACTAAAGACATTTCAGAAAATAATTTCATTAGCAGAACAAGGTGCGACAATCATTGCATTAGAAGGATTGCCGGGTTCAATTTCAGGCTATGGAAATTTGGAGAAAAACAAAAATACCTTTACGGGAATTTTGAATAAACTCGGAGATGTCTTTCAGAGTGTGCAGGGCATGAAGGAAATAAAAGTAGGAAAGGGAGTGCTATTGATTGGTGATAACGCAGAAGCGCTTTTAGAAAAAGCGTCTGTACGTAAAGAGAATTTAACAGATAAGGGAATACAATTCATTCGTAAAAAGCGCAACGATCAAACTTTTTATTTTCTGATTAATTCAAAGGATGATTCTTTTGAAGGTTGGTTGCCGCTTGAAGAAAAGACAACATCCTATGTTATGTATGATCCAATGGATGGTAAGTTTGGAGTAGCGAAAATGAAAAATGGAAGCGGAGGTACCGAAGTATATGTTCAACTCGAGCCACATCAATCCATAATACTGGAGACAAATGCTGATGGGGCAGATGAACCATCATTTAGCTATTATGAAAATTCTGGAATAGAGATTTCACTTACGGAAAAGTGGAACGTTAACTTTACAGATGGAGGTCCAGTGCTTCCAGTTACTTTAAGCATTGATAGTTTAACATCGTGGACAGCATTCGGTAATTCGTCCTGCAGTAATTTTTCTGGAACGGCTACATATTCAATTTCATTTCCAAAGCCGTTGGTCGAAGCACAATACTTTCAACTGGATTTAGGGAAGGTAAAGGAGAGTGCAGAAGTCGTACTCAATGGAAAGTTGCTAGGCACATTAATTGGCTCAACCTATAAAATTAATTTTGCCAGCGATTTACTGAAAGAGAATAACCTTTTGGAAATAAAAGTTTCAAACCTAATGGCTAACCGGATTGCCGATTTAGATCAGGGGCAAATATTCTGGCGCAAGTTCTACAACGTAAATTTCCCCGCCCGAAAGGTAGAAAACAGAACAAATGGATTGTTTGATGCTTCACATTGGCAACCCAAAGAATCAGGTTTACTCGGCCCTGTATTTTTGAAGGCTCTTAAACCAAAGAGCGACTTCTAGAAACTATTTCAGCATTTCACCAGAGTTAATGCAAACGGTACAGTACAGGATAGTTAACGGTTGCATTGGGTTTAGTTTCGTGTGCAATCGATTGCTCTAAACCACCTAAATCCATTAATTATGCAAAGAATTTTATCCAGTCTAAAGAAGCTCCAGCCCCTGTTACTGGCGGGAATATTCTTATTCTGTTCTGAGCCTATTTGGGCTCAGCAAAATGTAGTAACAGGCCGTGTCACATCGCAAGATGACGGTCTAGGTTTTCCAGGAGTAAACATCATCGTAAAAGGTACTACCATCGGTACGGCAACAGACAGTGATGGTAAATTTTCCATTGATGTTCCGTCTTCCGAATCAATCCTCGTATTCAGTTCTATTGGTTACTCAACAAAGGAAGAGATAGTAGGTTCGCGATCCGTAATTGATGTGGTTTTGTCTGCGGATATTACCTCGTTATCTGAAGTTGTTGTTGTTGGTTATGGAACGGTAAAGAAAAGTGATGTGACAGGGGCACTTACATCAGTGTCTGCTGAACAACTTCGTTCTGTTCCGGTTCAAAGTATTTCGCAAGGTCTTCAGGGCCGTGCCTCTGGTGTAGACATTGCTCAAACCAGTTCTCGCCCGGGAGATAACCCAGTGATTCGTATTCGGGGAAACAGATCGTTACTTGGTGGAAATGAACCACTGATTGTAATGGATGGAATTCCACTACCTGAAGGTTCCAGTATTAATGATTTCAATCCCAACGATGTTCAGTCAATTGAAATTTTGAAGGACGCATCGGCTGCCGCTATTTATGGATCTCGCGGAGCGAATGGTGTTATTATGGTAACTACAAAAAAAGGAAAAGCAGGGAAAGGAAAAATTACTTATGACGGATTTTTCGGAGTGTCTTCTCCTCTATCTGAAATAGAAATGAAAACAGGAGGCCAACATGCAGAATTAAGAAGAGAAGCATATCGAAACAACGGTGGTCTTGGCTATCCTCTTCCATGGGCCGATGTGGCTGCAGATTACGCTCAGTTTAGTCCACAGGATATTGAGTTGTGGAATTCAGTTGCAGACGGGTATGAATGGGTAGATCGCGAAGCAAGAATTCCGGTGATGCGTGATGTTACCGCAGAAGAACGTGATAGGTATGAACAGTACTATGATCAGTATCAACTTCGCTACCCTGTCGGCAGTGCAGCGCGAACCGCAGCGGTTGATGCCAAAATAGCAAACCTTCGTGCATTACTCGATGATCCGAATCTTCAGATTCCGGTATACAATGGCGAGAATGTTAGAAATACAAACTGGGGAGATCTTGCATTGCAAAGAGGTATAAAGCAAAGTCATCAGATTAGTGTTTCTGGAGGAACGGAAGATGTAAGATTATTTTTAGGTCTTGGATATTATGGAGAAGATGGGATTCAGAAATCACAGGCTTTCGAGCGATTTAACGTAAGATTTGGAATGGATTATAAAGCGAATAGTTGGCTCACCGTTGGTGGTACAATGACAGGAACTATGTCAACACAAGAATATGGTTCACCACTTTATTTTCGTGCCATCGGCCAAAATCCATTGGCAATTCCGTATGATGCAAATGGAAACGTTATTCTTCAACCGGGTGGAGATGCGTTAGTTTTTAGTCCTTTAAATGAAATTGAAGATTATGTTGATGATCGAAGAACAACCCGTTTTTTTGGTAGCTACTATGCTGATGTAAAGATCACAAAAGGTATTCGGTATCGAATGAATCTGGGTACTGACTTCAAACATTATCGCAGAGGCCAGTATCAGGGGGCTTTAACATCCGATCGAAGAGGTGGAACATCGTGGGGAAATTACGACCAGAACCAGCGCTTCAGTACCGTGTTTGACAACCTGTTATACTACGATAAGGAGATTAACGAATTGCACAAAATTGGAGTAACCGGACTGTTTGGTGTTCAGTCAGACCGCTTCGAAGGTTCAAATGTAAATGTTTCGAACCTTCCTTATGAGTCTCAATTGTTTTACAACCTGGGTTCTACCAACGCAGCTGGCCCAGATGGTTTTGGTAGTGATTATTCGAAAAGGAATATCATGTATTACATGGCTCGTGTAAATTATTCATTCAAAGATCGATACCTGTTAACCCTTACCGGACGAAGAGATGGTCTGTCTAGTTTAGCACCAGGAAATAAATGGGGTTTCTTCCCATCGGCATCATTAGCCTGGAAAATCCATCAGGAATCTTTTATGACCAAAGTAAGTGCAGTGGACGAACTCAAACTGCGATTTGGTTATGGAGAAGTTGGAAATTCAAACGTGCCTCAGACATATGTTGTACCAGGTCGTTTGCAGAAAACACCATATGTATGGGGTGAAACACCTGCCTGGGGTTATGTTGGGCAATTAACACCTAACCCAAATATGAAATGGGAGGGAACGCAATCTCTCAACCTTGGTCTCGACTTCGGTTTATTTGCAAGTCGCATTTCAGGAACGTTAGAAGTGTACCAACAAAATACAAGCGGACTGTTAATGAATCGCCAGATACCCACAGTCTCTGGTTTTGGTGGTGCGCTTGAAAACATTGGTTCAGTGCGTAACCAGGGTATAGAACTGATGTTGAATACCATCAACCTTGATCTGAGCAATGGCTTGAAGTGGACGACTAACATTGTCTTCTCAAAAAACAAAGAAGAGTTGGTTGAACTATATAGCGGAACCAATGACGATTTAGGAAGCCGTTGGTTTATTGGGCAACCTATTACTACTTATTATGATTGGCAACCACTTGGTGTTTGGCAATCAGACGAGGTAGATGCTGCCAAGGCCTACGGGAGAATTCCAGGACAAAGCAAAATTAAGGACCAAATTACCGTGGATACAAATGGAGATGGTAAACCGGATGCGGTTGATGGTGTAATCAATGCAGCCGATATGGTCATCCGTGGTAACAACGTACCAAAGTGGACAGGCAGTATGGTGAATACATTGTCCTATAAAAATTTCGATTTTTCATTTATGTTATTCACCCGTCAAGGGTCTACCATTTCAAGCGGATTTTATCGACCAGCATTGGCGGGAAGATATCCTGAACCAGCACTGGTAGATTATTGGACTCCAACAAATCCTACTAACATGTATCCGAGGCCAACGGCCGATCAGGAAAGAATAGATTATCCGGAAGCCTACTTATATCAGGATGGTTCGTTTGTTAAAATGAGAAACATTACGCTTGCATACAACTTCACTCAGTCAATGATCTCTAAGTTTGGAATGACTAACCTTAGAGTATATGTAACCGCATTCAACCCATTTCTCTGGACCAAATTTGAAGCCGGTGATCCTGAGTTTTATGCCAATGCATCTCGGACTGTCAGTGGTTTAAACCAACAGATTACAAATGTTAACGATCAACTTATTGGCAACAATTTAAGTGATAAGAGTATTGTGTTTGGTTTAACGGTTGGTTTCTAAAAATCTATTCCATGCTTAAAAAAATAGTTATGAATAAAATACTAATTCTTTTTGTCGCGATTACGGTGATGTTTTCGTGCAGCGATTTTCTGGATGAAGAAACAGTAGGTATTGCAACTCCTGTCTTATATGAAACAGAAGCAGGCGTTGAACAACTTGCCAATGGAGCCTACAATACACTTCGCTATCAATTCAATGGTGAGCAAAGTTTTACCTTATGGAATTATGGTGTAGATGAATATATTCAGGCCGCGGATGGTCAGAATAAATTTGTTGATGCATATACAAATCAGTTGAATTCAAGTTTTACGATGTTCCACGATATGTGGTCAGCGTACTATCAGGGAGTCAATAGTTGTAATACGGCAATTGAATTAATTCCTGCAGTTATTGGAGAAGGTGGTGCATTATCATCCGATCAAGGTAAAGCGAATCGCCTTGCTGAGATGCGTTTTCTACGAGGGTATTATTATTTTATGTTGGTTCAACAATTTGGCAGCATACCCATTACACTTGAAGCTACTAAGAGTGTGAGATTAGAGTTTCCGAAATCACCTGTGGCGGATGTTTACAAAGTTATTCTAAAGGATATGATTGCCGCTGAAGCTGTTTTGCCAGAGTCACAAACTCAACGCGGTAGAATTACCAAAGGAGCAGCACGTCATTTTTTATCGAAGGTGTACTTAACACGTGGAAGTGCAGTGACAGATGTTCGAGGTCAGAAAACTACGGATATGGATAGCGCTGCATATTATGCTGATCTTGTTATCACTTCAGGAAAATATACCTTGATGAATGATTTCGCTGACTTATGGAAGGTTGCAAACGAAGCAAATACCGAAGTAATTTTATCAGCTCAGTTTAACAATAACGCACTCTTGCTCGCAAACTCGGGCAATAGAGTCCATTTGTATTTTCAGATGACTTACGATACAAAACCAGGTATGCTGCGAGATATTGCCAATGGAAGACCTTTCAGACGTCTGAGACCAACACAATACACCATTAATGTATCCGATCGTAGAAATGATTCTCGTTTCTACAAGAATTTCAGAACAGCATATTTTTGCAACAATGCCGCCACCATTCCAAAGTGGTCACAGGCTGATGCTGATGCAGGCTATATTGACGCCTCTCAGGTAGGCAAAGGAAAATTTGTATTGGGTGACACCGCCT
>ERZ795059.692-NODE-692-length-41565-cov-6.513202_pt1 | contig 41565 bp, 33 predicted proteins | sample MGYA00375143_ERZ795059 | MGnify/ENA primary metagenome ERZ795059 (study PRJEB30188, sample SAMN05720168) | activated sludge metagenome | isolation source: Anaerobic digester | place: USA | collected 2015-01-07 ... | reverse complement strand
GGCGATGTCCACGTCGACCCAGACGCCATGCGCTTGATCGTTTTCGCGCATGGTTTGGGCGAAGGCGGTTTGCGTGCGCGCGTCGGGGTAGACCGTCAGGCGCAGGCGGCGGTTGCCGTTATACGCTTGCGGGGGGCAGGTCAACAGGTTGTGACGCAGGTCTTCGGGCACGGAACCCGCCACGCCGTAGGCCCACACGGACGGTTCCTCCGCGGCCCAGGCGGGCGCGGCCAGCGACAACAGCAGCAAAACGAGCGCGCAACGTTTCATCGTCATCCTCACAATGGCCACCAAGGTAATCGATCTTGCGCCGGCAAACAATCTCTTCCTATGACAACCGCAACAACGGGACGGTTTCGGCGGTCGCGACTAATGGGTATAGTAAGAGAAACCGAGGAGGGGGCCGATGCGCTCTGCACGTTTGATGGTTTTGTGTTTGGCGGCGGCGATCGTGGCGGCGTCGGCCGCGTGGCCGACGCTGGCAGGCGAGGATGATATTTTTGCGGCGATGCAGGCCGAGCTGCAGCGCTCGCGCGAGCGGCTGTCGTTGCCGGGCTACGAGAAGCCGTATTTCATCGCCTATCGCCTGACCGAGGAGGATTCCTTCCGCGCGCTGGCGACGTTGGGCGCGTTGCTGAACGAGGGTGGGGGCGTCGAGCGCAAGCTGTACGTCGAGGTGCGCGTGGGCGATTACGACTTCGACAATTCCTCGACGATCGACGAACTGGAAAGTTTCGATCCGGAAATCGACGTGGCGGATTACCTGAGTTACATCGACGCGCCGATCGAGGACGACGTCGACGCCTTGCGCGCCCGGCTGTGGCGGGTGACCGACCTGCGGTTCAAGAACGCGTCGGCGGCGTACCTGAACAAAAAAGCGCGGGCGGTGTACCGCGAGGAGCAGGACGGTCCGCAGAGCGACTTCACGCGCGAGGAGCCGGTGCAACACATCGACGCGGACCCGGGCGTGATGGTCGAGCGCGCACGGTGGTCGGCGGCGGCCAAAAAGGCGAGCGCGATCTTCAAGGAATTTCCGGAGATCATCAGTTCGCAGGTGTACGTGCAGGCCTTTAAAACGACGCAGTACCTGATCAACACCGAGGGCGCGCGGGTCAAGACGATCGATTTTCTGTTCCTGTTCGGCGCGCAGGCCGAGGCGCTGGCCGACGACGGCATGACGGTGGAGCATTTTTACACCAAATACGCGCGCACGAGCGCGGGCCTGCCGGCGGAGGACGAACTGCTGACCGGCGTGCGGCGCCTGGCCGAGGAGCTGCTGGCGTTGCGGCGCGCGCCGGTGCTGGGACCGTACACCGGTCCGGCGATTCTGGACCCGAGCGTGGCGGGCACGTTCTTCCACGAGGCGATCGGGCACCGGCTGGAAGGCGACCGCACCCGCAGCAACCAGGAAGGGCAAACGTTCAAGGGCAAGATCGGGCACCAGGTGCTGCCGGAGTTCATCAACGTGATCGACGATCCGACGCAGACGAGCGCGGGCGGCGTCGAGCTCAACGGGCATTACCTGATCGACGACGAGGGCGTGCGGGCGCGGCCGACCGAGTTGATCACCCACGGCAAGTTGGTGGGTTGGCTGCAAAGCCGCATGCCGGTCAAGGGCTTCAGCCATTCGAACGGCCACGGACGCGCGTCGGCGGCGCGAGCGCCGATGAGCCGCATGGGCACGATGATCGTCCACGCGGACCGAACCGTGCCGGTCGCGTCGCTCAAGGAGAGGTTGATGCGCGAGGCGCGGGCGCAGAACAAGCCCTACGGCGTGTGGTTGCGGCACGGCATGGGCGGCGAAACGTCGACGCAGCAGTACAATTTCCAGGCGTTTTCCAGCCGGCCGATTTTGCTGGTGCGGGTCGATGCCAACACGGGCGCGGAGGAACTGGTGCGCGGCGCGGAGATGGTAGGCACACCACTGCTGAGCGTGAGCAAGGTGATCGCGGCGGGCGACGACGTGGGCGTGTTCAACGGCTATTGCGGCGCGGAATCGGGCTACGTGCCGGTCAGCAGCGTCGCGCCGAGTCTGCTGGTCCGGGAGATCGAGTTGCAGCGGGTGAGCGATCAGCCGACGCGCGCGCCGATTCTGCCGCCGCCGTACGCGCGCTGATTATTTCTGCAAAAAGACGAAGACGTTGTCGTCGTCGTAGGTCAAGCGCTGTTCCGGATCGCGCGGCTGCAGATCGCGGCCGAGAATTTGTGCGAGGCGCAGCGGGCCGGCGGCGACGCGGGCGTAGAAGGACGGCTGATCCCACTTGCGCATGCGGTGCCGGCAGACGACGCGCCGTTCGGGTTCGCCGCGGCGCTGGACGATCAGCGTGGCTTCGTGCTCGGCCAGTCCGGTTTCCTCGTCGACCGACAGCAGGCGCCAATCGGCCATGACGCGCAGCGTGCCGCGCTCGAAGGCCCAGGGCTCGCCTTTGCCCAGCCAATGCGCTTCCACCGGGCCGAAGGACATTTCCACGATGTACACACCGCCGGGGACAAGGTTGGCGGCCACCGCGGCCAGGTGCCGGTCGAGGTCGCCGGGCTCGGTGAGGTAGCCGATGCCGTTGATCGCGTTGCCGGCCACGTCGACCGGCTGCGGCAGCGTGAAGTCGCGCATGTCGGCGACGATCAACTCGGCACTCAGGCCCAGTTCGCCGAGGCGGCGCTTGGCATAGCGCAGCAGGCGCGCGTCGCGATCCAAGCCGTACGCGATCAAGCCGGCGCGGGCGAAATCGCGCAGGGTGCGGCCGGCGCCGCAAGCGACGTCGAGGGCGCTGTCGGGCGCGCGGCCGAGCAGCGCAGCGGCGGCGGCGAGCAGGGCGGTCGTTTCGGCGTAGGAATCCCAACCAAAGGCGACGTCGTAGGCTTCGGGATCGGCGTACAACGGATCGGGAAGAAAGGTCGTTTCCAGCATGGGCGGCAGGATACGGGCTTTCGCGCGGCTTGCCAAGCGCACCTTTCCAAGGGGCGGTTTGGTTGTTAGAATCGGTCGATTCGGATGGATGTATTTTTTCAAACAAGGAGTCGTTCATGGCAGAGGACAAAGCGGCGGAGAAACAAGCGGCGCAACGGCAAAAGGCGGTCGATCTGGCGGTGACGCAGATCGAGCGGCAGTTCGGCAAGGGCGCGATCATGCGCCTGGGCGACGGCGTGCCGCACGTCAAGGTCGACGCGATCAGCACCGGGTCGATCGGGCTGGACATGGCGCTGGGCGTGGGCGGCTTGCCGCGCGGACGCGTGGTGGAGATTTTCGGCCCGGAAGCGTCGGGCAAAACGACGCTGGCGCTGCATGCGGTGGCGGCGGCGCAGAAAGTGGGCGGCGTGGCCGCGTACATCGACGCCGAACACGCGTTGGATCCGGTTTACGCGCGCAAGCTGGGCGTTCAGGTCGACGATCTGTTGTTGTCGCAGCCGGACACCGGCGAGCAGGCGTTGGAGATCGCCGAGGTGCTGGTGCGTTCGGGCGCGATCGACGTGGTGGTCATCGACTCGGTGGCCGCGCTGGTGCCCAAAGCGGAGATCGAGGGCGACATGGGCGACGCGCACGTGGGTTTGCAGGCGCGCTTGATGAGCCAGGCGCTGCGCAAGCTGACGGCGATTTTAAACAAAAGCGAAACGCTGTTGATTTTCATCAACCAAATCCGCATGAAGATCGGCGTGATGTTCGGCAACCCGGAAACGACGCCGGGCGGCAACGCGCTGAAGTTCTACAGCACGGTGCGGCTGGACATCCGCCGCATCAGCTCGATCAAGGTCGGGCAGGAAGTGATCGGCAACCGTACGCGGGTGAAGGTGGTCAAGAACAAGGTGGCGCCGCCGTTCCGGCAGGCGGAATTCGACATCATCTTCGGGCAGGGCATCAGCCAGGACGGCGAGCTGGTCGATCTGGCGTCGGACCTGGGCATCCTGGAGAAGTCGGGCACCTGGTACAGTTACGGCGAGATGCGCATCGGCCAGGGACGCGAGAACGCGAAGAATTTCCTGTCCGCCAATGTCGACGTCGCCGCCGAGCTGCGCGAAAAGTTGATGGCCACGTCCGGCCCGACCTTCGCGGCGGAGAGCGAAACCGCAGAGGACTAGAGCGATGCAACTGGACCTGAATCGATTGCTCAAGGCGGCCGTGGACAACGGTGCGTCGGACGTGCATCTGAAGCCGGGCAAGGTGCCGGTGTTCCGCATCGACGGCAAACTGCACGAGCTGCAAAAGCATCCGCCGTTGACCGCGCAGGACATGAGCGCGGCGGCCAAGGCGATCATGGACGAGTGGCAGATCGAGGTATACAAAAAGAAGCACGAAGTCGATCTGGCCTACAGCGTGCCGGGCATCGGGCGTTTCCGCGTGAACGTGTTTCAGCAGCGCGGCACGATCGCGATCGCCTTCCGCGTGATCCCGTTCAAGGTGCAAACCTTCGAGGATCTGCACCTGCCGCCGGCGCTGCAAAAGATCTGCATGGAACGGCGCGGGATGATCCTGGTCACCGGCGCGACCGGCTCGGGCAAATCGACGACGCTGGCGTCGATGATCGAGTACATCAACACGCATCGCACCTGTCACATTCTCACCGTCGAGGATCCGATCGAGTTTTTGTTGCGCGACAAGATGAGCCTGATCAGCCAGCGGGAGATCGGCTTCGACACGCAGGACTTTCTGGGGGCGTTGCGCTCGGCGTTGCGGCAGGACCCGGACGTCATTCTGGTCGGCGAGATGCGCGACCTGGAAACGATCAACACGGCGCTGATGGCCGCAGAAACCGGCCACCTGATGCTGTCGACGCTGCACACGACCGACGTGATGGAGACGATCAACCGCATCCTGAGTTTCTACCCGGCGCATCAGCAGGCGCAGGTGCGCCAACAGTTGGCCACGGCGCTCAAGGCGATCGTCTGCCAGCGGCTGATTCCCCGTGCGGACGGCCACGGCCGGGTGCCGGCGGTGGAAATCATGGTCAACAATTCGCGCGCCGCGGCGGCGATTCGCGATATGAACAAGACGTCGGAGATTCCGACGATCATGAAACAAAGCTACACCACCTACGGCATGCAATCGTTCGACATGAGTCTGCTGGACCTGGTGCGGCAGAACCTGATCACCATCGAGGAAGCGTTGGAGCAGGCGACCAACCCGTCGGATCTGGCGATGCGGCTCAAGGGCATTTCCGGCGCCGACGAAGCCGACTACCGCCAGTTCGACGAGGACAAAAAAAAGGGCGGCGGCAAGGGCGGCGGAGCCGCGCCGGCGGGCGGCGGCCAGCTGGACGATCTACTGGAACGCTTTTCGGAGTAGCGGCCGTTGCACTATCTTAAACCGATCGTCAAATCGATGCGTCCGCATCAGTGGGTGAAGAACTTCATGGTCTTCCCCGCGCTGTTGTTCGGCGGCAACGTATTCGATCCGCTCAACCAGCTCGTCACCTTCGGCGGCTTCGCGGCGTTTTGCCTGATTTCCGGCGCGGTGTATCTGTTCAACGACCTGGCCGACGTGGAGCGCGATCGCGCGCACCCGGTCAAGCGGCTGCGGCCGATTCCGGCGGGGCAGTTGCCGGAGGAAGTCGCGCGGCAGGCGGTGTGGGCGATCGTCGCCCTGGCCTTCGCGCTGGCGCTGGGCTTGAACATCATTTCGCGCAAAGTGGGTCTGGACTTCGCGGGGATTCTGCTGGCCTACCTGGCGCTGCAGATCGCTTATTCGAAACGGCTCAAGCATGTGGTGATTCTGGACGTGATGTGCATCGCGCTGGGCTTCGTGCTGCGCGTGGCGGCGGGCAGCGCGTTGATCAACGTGCCCAACAGTTTCTGGATGATCGCCTGCACGACGCTGCTGGCGCTCTTTCTGGGCTTCGGCAAGCGCCGGCACGAGCTGACGCAACTGGCCGACGGCGGTAAGTCGCACCGCAAGATTCTGCAGGAATACTCGACGACCTTCCTGGACCAGATGATCGCGATGGTCACCGCCGCAACGGTCATCGCCTACAGCCTGTACACGATGAGCGACGAAACGGTCGCGACCTTCGCGGAAAAGGCGGTGTTTCTGCCGTTGACGATTCCCTTCGTGCTGTACGGCATTTTCCGCTACCTGTACCTGGTGCACCAAAAGGAAATCGGCGGCAGCCCGACGCGCGCGTTGCTGACCGACAAACCGATCCTGATCGACATCGCGCTGTATTTCATTTGCGTGGTGGCGATTCTGCATTGATTGTTTTAAGAGGTAAGCCGCGTTTCACGCGGCGGTAAAGGAATCCTGGATCCCCAGGTCAAGCCCGACGATGACGAAAGGATTTGTCATTCCCGCGAAGGCGGGAATCCAGGACCGGCAAATTATTTTCCTGACCTTTTTAATCGGAGGAAATTCGGGGAGGGAGCTGCCGCGTGATGTTCCCTAAAAATTCTGCTGCAAATTTCTCAAGGCGAGAGTGAATCCATCCAGCAAAAACGGCACGGTGCGTTCGGCGAAGAAACACGAGTCGGCATGGTAGGAGCCTTGTGCGTATTCGTCGGCGGCGACCAGGTAGCCGATGTAGTCGTTGGCCGGGGCGACGACCAGGCAGGTCGACCCGGCGGGGCAGAGCGCTTTGATGTGCTCGCCGACGGCGGCGGTCGGTTCGCCGGGTACGGCGAAGAGCACGAGATCGCCGAGGCGGACCGTTTGCAGCACGATGTTTTCGCTGAGCAGGAAGGCTTTGCGCAACGGACCGAACATGCGTACTCCATAATAGAAGCGCAGCAGAATCGGCGGGGGAATGCGGCGGGCGCTGAAGCCGCCGACCGCGGAAATGCGCGTCGCCTGGGCTTGGGTCAGCAGGGTGTCGGCGCGTTGAGCAACGGCGTGGCCGTAGTCGGTCATGCGCGCCGGTTCATCGGCCGGATCGCCCCAGTGTTGTTGCGGCGCGGCGACGTCGCCGAGCGCGCCGTTGAGCAGCAACGTTGTCCCGTGACGATCCGGCAGGGCGGCGCACATTACGCCGGGCCATTCGGCGCTGTAGCGGAGGTTGGCGGGCGAAAGAATCGTCGGGTGCGCGGTGTAATGCACCACCGCGCCGCGCGGGGCGCCGGCGGGGTCGGTGACGCGCAGCACGGTCATTGTCTCGTCGGTGGGGAAGCGTTCGGGTTGCGGCGCGTTGTCGGTCCAGCGGCCCGTGTCCATGTCGTAGGCCGGCTCGCGGCGGTTGCGGTTGAGGCCGGGCAGCTTCGTTTGGGCGACGAGCAGGCGCCCCGGCAGCAGGTCGGCGAAGGCCGACTCGACGGCGCGCACGACGCCGGCGACGGTCCATTCGAAGCGTTGCGGGTTGTAATCGCCGAAGTAGTGCTCGACGAGCAGGCGCCGATCGTAGTTGGCGTAGCCCGAATGGGTATGCGTGGCGGTCAGCAGCAGGTTGTGATCGTTGAAGCCCAGCCGGCGCAGGCGGGAGACGGCCGCGTCGCGCACGTCGGCGGTGACCAGCAACAGATCGACGGCGACGATGCCGACGAGGCGGCCGGCGCGATCGCGCACGACCATCGCCCGCGCGTACAACGGATCGAGCACGCCGGCGGCTTGGGCGTTTTCGCGCGCGCCGTAACCGTGCAGTTGGCCCGGTGAAGCAACCGGATCGGGGGTAAGGTCGACGGTCGCGAAGCCGATTAAAAAATCCGCCCCCGGCGCGAAACCGGGGGCGGCGGTGGTCGGCTGATTTTCCTGCGCCCCCGCCCAGAGAGCGAGGACGGCGAGGAAGGCGGCGGTCAGGACGAGGGCCGGACGCCGCCGCATGGTTTACAGATCCAGTTCGGTCATCAGCTCATCGACGATGCGCAGCTTCTCGAGGACCGTTTCCAGCACGGTGCGGAAGGAGTTCTTTTCCGGTTCGTAGCTGGGTTTGCTGATGTCGATTTTTCCTTCGGGGAACCAGGCGTCGAGCAGGTCGACGACGAAGTCCAGCGCGCCGAGGTTGAAGCTTTCCAGCACATCGCGCAGCACTTCGACATCGAGCATTTCGCGTTCGATGTACGCGGCTTCCATGGCGCGGGCGAATTTGGCGATCGCCTTGGCCTGCTGGTAGGTGATGTCGACGCCGGTTTCGGTATCGATGCGCAAGGTCATGGTCTCGTCGGGATCCCAGATCAGGTTGAAGTTGTCGTCGTTGTAGCCGACGGCGCGTCCTTCCTGGCGGTCGGGATCGGAGAACATGTAATCGAACATGTCGGCGATGGCCCCGAAGAAGCGGCCGAATTCCTGGCCGCCCTCGAAGATCTGATCGTCGACCCAGTCTTCGTCCAAAAGTTGGAAGCCCAGCGGGAAGATGGGGTCGTAAAGCAGGATTTCGACGAACCGGATGGTGGCCTGGATGTAATCCTGCACCGATTCGGGGTGGCTGTAGTTGTAGTTGATGTCGAGCGCCGGGAAGTTCACTTCCAGGTTGACCGACGTGGCGTTGAGCAGGAAAGCCATGAAAAAGTGCGACAGGGCGCGCGAGAGGTACATTTCATTGGGGCCGTAGCGGCCGTCGAGGGCCCAGCTCACCGGCGGATCGACCAGTTCCCAAGCATAGTACTTGAGGCGGTACTGGTAATCGGAATCCAGCTCGAAGAGCCGGTCGGTGTATTTGATGGTCTGCGGCGGTATGAAGATGCCGATTTCGCGGAAGAGGACCTGCAGGCCGACGGTGATATGTTCGAAGGCGGTGCGGTCGTAGCCGTTGCATTCGCCGATTTTGTAGTTCTGGCTGTGGCGCACGACGTAGGCCCAGGGGCAATGGTCGATGCAGCCCTGCACGTCGAAGGTCGCCGGCGGATTGATCAGGCCGCATTTGTCGAGGTCTTCGCAGATGGCGACGCAGCGGTCGTGCGGTGTGGGAGTAACCCACTCGAAGGAGTCATAACGCACTTCTTCGCAACTGTCGTGGTCCAGCACCTTCTGGAACATGAAGGGCTGCAAACCCCAGGGACAGTCCTCGACGCAGTTTTCCGCGTCGGTCCAGGCCATGTCGTAGAAACCGCAGTGTTCGAGCCATTCGCAGGCGGTGCGGCATTCGGCGATGGTCGGGTTGGCCAACTCGACGCCGTACATCAGGTCGATGATGCCGTTGATGAAGGCGAACACGCGCAGGTCCAACGACAGGACGGCGCCGTAGAGTCCTTCGACGTGGTTGGGGTCGATTTCGATGACTTGACGAAAATAGTTAAACGCTTTGGAGCCGTCGTTCTGTTCGAGCTGTTCCTTGCCTTTGCGCAGCAGCCAGGCGAGGTCTCTTTCTTCCGGACCTTCGCCCATGCAGCCGATCAGAACGGGGGTCAGCAACGCGAGAATGACCAGCAGAGAAAGCATGCGTCGTGACATATCGTCGTCCTCCTATTTCGGCAGCCGGTAGCGGGCCGGAGGGTTGATCGGAATGAAGAAGCCGATGCCGGCCTGGTACTGATCGCGGAAGACCAGATGGTTGCGGCCGTCGGTGACGTATTCGAACCGGACCTGGGCCAGCGCCGGCAGGTACAGCGGCGTCAGCGGCAGACCGGCGGCGAAGATCAACTTGCCGTCGTCGCCGGTGCCGACCAGACCGATTTCATCGATCATCTTTTTGAAGCCCGGGCTGTTGGATTCGTATTCGCCCTCGAAGCCCCAGCCGTGGCGGTAGGTCACCGAGAGCAGGCTGATGCCGATGCCGCCGCTGACGGCCACCCAGGGCGGCGGGGTGTAGTAGTAGTAATCGTCGAGGTCGGACAAGTCGGGGAAGAAGTCCAGGTCCAACCCTTGCGCTTGCAGGTAGTCCCAGGCGTCCTGGTCGGGCTTGAGGAACTGCGGACTCTTACGCTTGGCCTGGAAGTAATAGGCGCCTTCCGCACCGATGGTGAAGGTGACGATGTTGGCCGGCTTGGGCGGGCGAAAATCGAACACCTTGTTGAGCGCGAGACCCCAGGAGGCGTTGCCCGCATCCAGGTCGGGGCCGAGACCGAAGGTCATGTTTTCGTTGGGATCGGCCACTTGCGCCGTGGGCAGAATCAGGCTGCCGGTCAGGCCGCCCGAGTACCAGGTGTTGCGGAAGTAGTTCCAGGTCAGGAAGGCGGTGGTGTCGCCCCATTTGACCGGTTTGGAATCGTAGCGCATCTTGGGCGTCGGTCGACCGAGCAGGTTGAGCATGGTGAAGAATTCCTCGCGCGTTGCCACGCCCAGGCGTTCGGAGGAGCCTGGGGTGAACTTCGCGTCGAGGCGCACGTGCAACTCGAGCCAGTTGGTGCTGACGCCGGCCATCAGGCGATCGGTGATGCCGTAGGTGATCGCGGCCATGTAACCGCCGCCCTTGCCCCGGATGCCGAAGTCGAATTGGAAGAAGTAATCTTCGTCCTTGACATGGAACGGATCGTCGATTTTCAAGATCGGCACGATGTCGATGAGCTTGCGGTGATTGTCGAACCGCTTGTAGGCGCGCATCGTGCCCCAACCGACCAGGGCGACCGCGAAGCCTTCGGGCACGGTGGTCGAAGAGCCCCACATGTCCATTTCCAGCAGGGTGTTTTGCGCGTGCTCGATCCAGCGGCCGTAATCGCCGAGGAAGTGTTCTTCTTTCGTTTCCGGCATGACGATGTCGGTCCCCGGTTGTTCGGCGGCGTCGGGCGGATCGACCGATTCGCCTTCGTCGTCGTCATCGGCGGCCAGCGCCAAGGCGGGAAAAACAAAGAAGACAGCGAGCAAGGCCAGGGAGAAAACCAATACCGCGTTGTTTTGACGGCCGTGCACCGGCCGCCGGGATTGGATGATCATAGTATGTCCTGTCTCCGCAAAAATTGCCCCAAAATAGAAATGTAAATCCGTAAAAGTAAATCATTTACTTAACGGGCGGTCAAGAAAGGAATTGAATAAAAGCTCGATTTTTTCCAAGCCTTGACCGAAGCGTTCAACCTGCTATGCTGCGCTCCCTTCGAACGAGGAACCGATGACTGAAATTGCCGAATTGATCCTGCAGAACCTCAACGACGCACAACGCGAAGCGGTGACGGCTCCGGACGGCCCGTTGCTGGTGTTCGCCGGCGCCGGCTCGGGCAAAACGCGCGTCTTGACCCGGCGCATCGCCTATCTGCTGGCGGTGCGCGACGTGCGGCCCAGCGAGGTTCTGGCCGTCACTTTCACCAACAAAGCGGCGAGCGTGATGCTCGAGCGCGTCGAGCAGCTCGTCGGGCGGCATGCGGCGGGGATGTGGATCCACACGTTCCACGGCGCCTGCGTGCGCCTGCTGCGTTCCCACGCCGAGCTGGTCGGGCGCAAGCCGGGCTTTTCGATTTACGACGACGCCGATCAGCAAACGCTGATCAAAGAATTGCTGCCCAAGTGCGACATCGACAGCGAGCAACTGACGCCACGCCAGGTGGCGGCGCTGATGGACCAGGCGAAGAACGAGGCGGTCGATCCGGCGGAGATGGCCGCGCACGTGCCGCCGCCGTTGCGCGAGAAGTTCCTCAACCTGATGCAGCAATACAAGCTGCGGGTGCGGCGCAACAACGCCTTCGATTTCGGCGACCTGATCGTCGAGACGATCCGGCTGCTCAAGGAGCAACCGCACATTCGCGAACAATACAACCGGCGCTTCAAGTACATCCTGGTCGACGAATTCCAGGACACCAACCGCGCGCAGGACATTCTGCTGAACCTGCTGCTGGGCGAGCATCGCAACCTGATGGTCGTGGGCGACGACGACCAGTCGATCTATCGCTGGCGCGGCGCGCGCATCCAGAACATTCTGGACTTCGAAGAGAAGTTTCCCGAGGCGAAAGTGGTGGTGCTGGGCACCAACTACCGCAGCACGGGGAACATCCTGCGCGCGGCGGACGCGGTGATCAAACAGAACGTCGGGCGCAAGGCGAAAAAGTTGGATACGCCCAACCCGCCGGGCGAGAAGATCGTGCGCTACAACGCCGACGACGAATACGACGAGGCGCGCTACGTGGCGCGCACGCTGGTCGAGCTGCGCACGCGCGAGGGATTGCGGCCCGGCGACATCGCCGTGTTCTACCGCACCAACGCGCAAAGCCGGATCATCGAAGAAAAGCTGTTGGAGTGGGGACTGCCCTACAAGGTGATCGGCGGGCTGCGTTTTTACGACCGCAAGGAAATCAAGGACGCGCTGGCGTACCTGCGGCTGCTGGTCAATCCGGCGGACAACGTGGCCTTCGCGCGGGTGATCAACGTGCCGGCGCGGGGCATCGGCGGCAAGACGCTGGAGCGGATTTTCGCGACGGCGAACCGGCGGGGGATCGATCCGATCGCCGCGTGCCGCGAAGCAGGCGCGAACGACAGCGAGTTTACCGGCACGATGCGCGAGCGGCTCAAGTCGTTCGCCGAGATGATCGACGATCTGACCGCGTACGCGCGCGAGCATCGGCCGTCGGACATCGCCGGGCGCATGCTGCAAGATTCGGGCTATCTGGAGATGCTGCAGGCCAGCGAGAAGATCGAGGACAAAACGCGACTGGAGAACATCGGCGAACTGCTCAAGTCGATGGAGGAGTTCGAGAAGGACGCCGAGGAAGAGGCGACGCTGGAGTTTTTCCTGGAGCGCGTCAGCCTGCTGTCGGACCCCGACCTGTACGACGAGAGCGCCAACGCGGTGAGCTTGATGACGCTGCACGCGGCCAAGGGGCTGGAGTTTCGCGCGGTGTTCATGGTCGGCCTCGAAGAGGGATTGCTGCCGCACAGCCGCAGCCTGGAGAGCCAGGCGGAGTTCGAGGAAGAGCGGCGGCTGTGCTACGTGGGCATCACGCGGGCCAAGCGCTATTTGTATATCACGATGGCAGCGATGCGCCGCTCGTACGGCGGCGTGCCGATGCCGACGCGCACCTCGCCGTTCTGGCGCGACCTGCCCGCCGAACTGGTCGAGGACATCGGTCCGGCGCGCAAGGTGGCGCCGACGATCGCGGCCGACAATTCGAAGGTCATCCGCCGACGCGGGGAACAGACCTCGCTGCTGTACGCCGATCCGCCCCCGCCGCCGCCCAAGGCGACGCGGCAAGCCCGCAGCGTGTCGCGCGAGCCGGAGTACGATTATTCGGACAGCCAGGATCCCGCCGACCTCGATCGGCCGCTGGAACTGCTGTGCCGGGTCAAGCACCCGCAGTTCGGTTACGGGACGGTGACCAACCTGTCGGGGTCGGGCAAGATGGCGCGGGTGACGGTGCGCTTCGACCGCGTGGGGAGCAAGACGCTGGTCATCGCGTACGCGAACCTCGCCTATGCCGGTCCGCCGCCGCGCCGCTGACGCGGCTTATTGGAACGTAAAGGCGTAGAGCACATAAAAAATCGCACTGATGCCGAAGAGCACCCAGGCGCCGCTTTTCACTTCTTTGATGCGTCCGCCGATCAGCTTGGTGATCGGGTAGAAGACGAAGCCCGCCGTGATGCCGATGCCCAGGTTGTAGGTGAAGATCATCAGCACGATGGTCATGAACGCCGGGAACAGTTCGGTCATGTCCGCAAAGTCGATTTCCTTGACCGCCCCGATCATTAAAATGCCCACGACGATCAACGCCGGGCCGTAGGCGCATTGCGGCACGATCGTCAGCAGCGGCGTGAACAGCAACGCCAACGCGAAGAGCGCGGCGGTGACCACCGCGGTCAGGCCGGTGCGGCCGCCTTCCTCGATGCCCGCGGCCGATTCGATGTACGAGCCGGTGGTCGTCGTGCCGGCCAGCGCGCCGGTGACGGTGGCGATGGCGTCGGCCATCATCGGCTTGTGGATGTCGGGCAGGTTGCCGTTTTCGTCCAGGAAGCCCGCGCGGGCGCTGACGCCGATCAGCGTGCCCATGGTGTCGACGAAGTCCATGAGAAAGACGGTCAGCAACACGGGGATGAAGCTGACTTTCAACGCGCCGAGCACGTCGAGTTGGAAGGCGATTTCCTTGATGCCCTTGATGTCGGCCCAATTGGAGAACACGCGGTCGGGCAGCGCCACGCCGGGGATCTCCAAGCCGAAAGCCTTGAGGAGCAGCGAGAGCGCGGTGATGCCGATGATGCTGATGAGGATCGCACCGCGGACGTTGAGTATCATCAAGCCGATCATCGAAAGCAAACAAAGCAACGACAGCAGCACGCTGGGATTGAGCAGCGAGCCCATCTGCACCGGCGGCGGCGGGGCGTCGCCGAAGAACGAGCCTTGCAGGATGCCGATTTTCACGCCCTCGGGCATGTCGGGAATGTTCAACACGTTGAGCACGCCGGGCAGCGAAACGATGCGGGTGTCGACCAGGCCGATGAAGGTCAGGAACAAACCGATGCCCACGACGAAAGCGTACTTGAGGTTGCGCGGCACGGCTTCGGCCAGCCAGCCGCGCAGGCGCAGCGCGGTGACGATCACGAAGAGCACGCCGCCGATGAACACCGCGCCCAGGGCGGTCTGCCAGGACGCGCCCAGCAGCGCCGGGCTGCAGACGGTAAAGGCGATGAAGGCGTTTTCGCCCATGTACGGCGCGATGGCGATCGGCCGCTTGGCGTACAGGCCCATGAGCAACGTGCCGATCACCGCGGCGATGATGGTGGCGACGGTGCTTGGCCCGCGCGGAATGCCGGCGGCGGCGAGAATGGCCGGATTGACGACGATGATGTAGGCCATGGTGAGAAAGGTGGTCACGCCCGCCCGGATTTCCGTGGTCAAGGTTGTACCATAACGGTCAAACTCGAAATATCGCGCCAACATCGCGCACCCCCTCGGATATTTGAATTTGAATTGATTCAGCGCAACGCCAGATAGTTTTCTACCAAATATACGAGCCGATGGCCATGGCCATCGTCGGAAAAAGCGACGCCCAGGCCCAGGCGGTCAACCTGGGGGTCCAGGACGTTGAGGCGGTGGGCGGGCGATTCCATCAGGCTGGCGTGACCGGCAAGGGCCGATTGGTTGAGGGCGACGTTTTCGGCGACGCGCCGCCACTTGATGCCGGCGGCTTCGACGCGGTCGACGACCATGCCGGTGGTCGGGCTGCGGTGCGCGGCGTAGCCGAGTTCTTTCATTTCGTCGGCGTGGCCCTGGGCGACCTTTTCCAGCGCGGCATCGCGCACGAGGGGCGCCAGGCCGAGCGCCTGGCGTTCGCGGTTGATCTGGTTGAAGACCAGCGTGCGCGCGGCGGCGGGGGTGTCGGCGACCGGCCAGTCGTCGCGGCGCGGTTCGGGGGCAAAGTCGCCGACGTTGACCGGCATGAGCGCGACGATCTCCGGTCCGGACGAACCGACGCCGCTGACTTCGAGGCGATACACGCCCGGGCCGTCGCCGAACATGATCTGGTTGGAGAACCGGCCGTCGGGCGCCAGGTTGAACAGCAGTTCGTACACCGCGCCTTTGGGCGTGCCGATGTAGATTTTCGGATCGCGCAGACCGCCGACCAGACGGCCGCTCAGCGGCAGGCGTTCGCTGGTTTCGGCCTGTTTGGGAAAGGGATCGAGTTCGACCGGGCGGCGCGAAAAGAGCAGGGCGATGTGGTACAGCGGCGGAAACAGGCCGCGCACGACGCTGACGCCGAAATGGGTGTACAGGCCCGAGGCGAGATCCTGCTGCAGGCCGGCGCCGACATCCTTTTCCATCGAGGAGAGCAGGAAGGTCGAAACCAGTTGCGTGCGCACGGCGCTGTCGGAGACGCCGAAGCGCACCATTTCATCCTGCACGTCGGCGTTGGAGAGTTCGCCGATCAGCCCGGAGCCTTGCGACTGTAGCCACCAGGCGAGGCTGCGGCAGGCGAGGGTCAGACCCGCGTCCAACTCCGGCGGTTCGCGTCCGGCGGCGCGCGCCCACCCTTGGACCGTTTCGATCAAGCGCAGTTCGTTGGGGACGAGGGGAAAATCGACGTCCGGCCGGTTGTAGGCATCCACCTCGTCCGGGTGCGGCGGCGAGGCCGAGCACGCGGCGAGCAGCAACAACAGCGGCAACAGCCGGACAAGCGGTCGAAACATGCGCGGCTCGCTTTCGGCAAATAGTACGGTTCAGCGGTCGACGGGCTTGTGCAGCGAGGTGCGAATCCACTCCAGGTCTTCCTCGCGCAATTCCGGAATCGCCTCCGATCCCTGTTCGGCGAGGATTTGCTCCACGCGCCGCAATTCTTCGCGCGCCCGTTCGGGTCGGTCCATTTTAGCGAGCAATTGGGCGAGATTGAAGCGGGCCAGGTGGTATTCGGGATCGAGCGCCAGAGCCTTCTGGTAACTGACGAGCGCCTCGTCGAAATTTTTCATGCCCTCGGCCAGGAGCACCGCGCGGTTGTTCCAGATCGAGGGGTCCTGGTCGTCGAAGGAAAGGGCGATCTCGTATTCGGCAAGGGCTTCCTGCGATCGGCCGAGCATGTCCAGCGCGTGGGCCATGCCGCTGTGGGCACGCACGAGCGTGTGATCGATGTGCGCGGCGCGGCGGAAGGCGCGCAGGCTGTCGCGGTAGCGGCTCATGTCGAGCAGGACGTTGCCCAGGTCCTGCCACTTGAGCGGATCGAGTTCGTCCAGGCGCAACGCGGTGCGGTATTCAGCCTCGGCTTCTTTGAGCCGGCCGAGGCGGTGCAGGGCGTCGCCCTTCCCGCAATGGGGATGATCCCACTCGGGATCGAGTTCGATGGCGTTGTCGAAAGAGTCGATGGCCTCTTCGTAGCGGTTCAAGCCCAGCAGCGCCATGCCCTGGCCGCCGTAGGCCCACGCGTATTCGGGGTCGATGGCCAGCGCGCGGTCGAACAGCTCGAGGCCCGATTCGTACTGGTGCTTGGTGACCAGGATCTGCGCCTTGCCGGTCAGCGCCCAGGGGTCGTTATGGTCGCTGCGCAACGCGCGTTCGTACCACAGACGCGCTTCGTCGTCGCGGTACATGAAAAACAGCACGTCGCCGATGTTTTTAAGGGTCACCGGGCGGTTGGGCTCCAAGCGCTGCGATTTCATCAGCGCCTCGAAAGCTTCCTCGTATTCGCCCATGTTTTTGTAGACGACGCCGAGGTTGTTCCACAGGTCGGGATTGTCGGGTTCGGTGGACAGGGCTTCGCGCAGCACCTGCAAGGCGCGGTCCTGCTCGCCGAGAAAATCGAGAATTTCGGCCTTTTCCAGCAGCAGATCGGTGCTGGGGCCGAATTCGCGGAGTTCCTCCTCGATTTCCTCCAGGTCTTGCAGATAAAGTCGGCGCAATTCCGGGTCCATTGGTCATTTCACCTCGTGCGGTGCACGAACTAACCTTATTTCCGCCGCGCCGTCAAGGGCTCAAACGCGCGGACCATTCGCGCGGGCGAGGTGGTTGACCGAGCAAGCGGGCTTGGTAAGATCGATTCATCAACCACAAGCGATCCGCCACCATGAAGATCCCCGGCGGGGGAGTCAGGAGGGGGGATGGAACTGGGCGATCTGGTGCGCATGGCGCGGCAAATCCGTCGCGACATCGTGACGATGACCCACGCCGCCGGTTCGGGCCATCCGGGCGGCAGTCTGTCGAGCGCGGATTTCGTCACCGCGCTGTATTTCCACAAATTGCGGCATCGGCCGGAGGATCCGTGCTGGGAGGATCGCGACCGGGTAATCTTCTCGAAGGGGCACGTGGCGCCGGTGCTGTACGCGGCGCTGGCGCGCAGCGGTTATTTTCCCGTGGATGATCTCACCAGTCTGCGGCGGCTGGGCTCGCACTTGCAGGGGCATCCGTGCATGTGCACGCCGGGGGTCGAGGTCGGCACGGGAAGCCTGGGTCAGGGGCTGTCGGTGGCGGTGGGCATGGCGATGGCCGCGAAGCTCGACGGGCGGCCGAATCTGTTCTATTGCGTCAACGGCGACGGCGAGTTGCAGGAGGGGCAGATCTGGGAAGCGCTGATGGCGGCGGGCCATTACAAGCTGGACAACCTGCTGACCTTCATCGATTACAACAACCTGCAGATCGACGGCGACGTGGAGCAGGTGATGGGCATCGCGCCGCTGGCCGACAAGCTGCGCGCGTTCCGCTGGGAGGCGGTCGGCGTGGACGGTCACGACATGGGCGCGCTGGTCGCGGCGCTGGACGATTTCCCGCGCCGTGACGGCAAGCCGACGGCGATCATCGGGCGGACGATCAAGGGCAAGGGCGTTTCGTTTATGGAGAACGTCGCCGGCTGGCACGGCAAGGCCCCCAACGACGAACAGTACGCGCAGGCAATGCGCGAGCTGGCCGACCCGGAGGAATGAGCGATGGTGCAGACATACGGCAAGAAGCCGACGCGCATGGGCTACGGCGACGGGTTGCTCACGTTGGGCGAGACCGATCCGCGGGTGGTGGTCTTCGATGCCGACCTGGCCAAGTCGACGACCACCGATTGGTTCGCGGAAAAGTTTCCGACGCGGTTTTTCGACGCGGGCATCGCCGAGCAGAACATGCTGGGCATGGCGGCGGGGATGAGCCTGCTGGGCAAGGTACCGTTCGTCTCGACCTACGGGGTGTTCGTCGCCGGGCGCGCGTGGGACCAGATCCGTACGACCATCTGCTATTCGAAACTGAACGTGAAGATCGGCGGCATGCACGGCGGGGTGTCGGTCGGGCCGGACGGCGCGACGCACCAGGCGCTGGAGGAGATCTCCATCATGCGCGTGCTGCCGAACATGACCGTGCTGTCGCCCTGCGATTATCACGAATCGTACCAGGCGACGCTGGCGGCGGCGCAGATCGCCGGGCCGGTGTACCTGCGTTTCGGGCGCGAGGCCGTGCCGATCATCACCACGCCGGAGACGCCGTTCGAGATCGGCAAGGCGGCGTTGCGGCGCGAAGGAAACGACGTCGCGCTGCTCGCCACCGGGCACATGGTCTACCACGCGCTGGCGGCAGCCGAGGCGCTGGCCGGCGAGGGCGTAAACGCGCTGGTGCTCAACGTGCACACGATCAAGCCGCTGGACGAGGAAGCGGTGCTGGCCGCCGTCGCGCAGTGCGGATGCGCGGTGACCTGCGAGGAACATCAGGTCACCGGCGGCTTCGGCGGCGCGATCGCCGAGCTGCTGGCGAAACGGCGACCGACGCCGTTGCGGTTCATCGGCGTGCAGGATCGCTTCGGGGAATCGGGACAACCGGATGAACTGTTCGCGGAATTCGGCTTGAGCGCACCGTTCATCGTCGCGGCCGCGCGGGAGGTCATGCAAGCGGCGAAGAAATAGACGTTTAAAAATAAATAACGATACCATTTCGTAACGCCTGGCAAATTGTGGGAGGGTCAAGATGCTGTTGGCGCAACGGATGAGCCGTCTGGGCACCGAGACGGCGTTCGAGATGCTAGCCAAGGCCCGCGCGCTCGAGGCGCAGGGGCGATCGATCATCCACCTGGAAATCGGCGAGCCCGATTTCGACACCCCGGCGCACATTCGCGAAGCCGCCAAGCGCGCGCTGGACGAGGGCTACACGCACTACGGCCCGGCGGCGGGGCTGCCCGAGTTGCGCCAAATGATCGCGGAGAAATCCGGCGCGCTGCGCGGCCTTGAGCTGGCGCCGGAGATGGTGGTGGTGACGCCGGGGGCCAAGCCGATCATGTTTTTCGTCATTCTGGCGACGGCGGGCGAAGGCGACGAGGTGATCTATCCGAACCCGGGCTTCCCGATTTACGAAAGCGTGATCAAATTCGTCGGGGCCAAGCCGGTGCCGCTGCCGCTGCGCGAGGAGAAGGGTTTTTCCTTCGATCCGGAGGAACTGGTCGAGCTGATTTCGCCGCGCACGAAATTGATCATTCTCAACAGTCCGCAGAATCCGACCGGCGGCGCGTTGAGCCGACACGATCTGGAGGTGGTGGCCGAGGCGGCCAAGCGCCACGGCGTGTGGGTGCTGGCCGACGAGGTGTACAACGCGATGCAGTACGAGGGGACGTTCCAGTCGATCGCGTCGCTCCCGGGCATGTGTGAGCAGACGATCATTCTCGACGGCTTTTCCAAAACCTACGCGATGACCGGCTGGCGGCTGGGGTACGGGATTATGCCGCCGCGCTTGGCCGAGCACATCACGCGGCTGGCGATCAATTGCAACTCGTGCACTTCGACCTTCAGCCAGCGCGCCTGCCTGGCGGCGCTGGACGGCCCGCAGGACGAGGTTAAAGCGATGGTCGCGGCGTTTCGCGAGCGGCGCGACGCGATCGTGACGGGGCTCAATGAGATCGAGGGCGTCAGTTGCCTCAAGCCCAAGGGCGCGTTTTATGTGTTCCCAAACATCAAGGGCACGGGCAAGTCCAGTGCGTGGTTGGAGAACTACCTGCTCAACGAAGCGGGCGTGGCTTGTCTCTCGGGCACGGCGTTCGGCAAATTCGGCGAGGGCTACCTGCGCTTGTCGTACGCGGCGAGCCGGGAGAAGATCAATCAAGCGCTGGCGAACATCGACGAGGCGTTGCGCAAGCTCTAACGCGGAAAAGATCCGCAGACAGGAAAAGACGCCATGATCCGACAGGGAGAACAACCGATGCGTGCACCGGGGATTTTTTTGGCCGCGTGTTGGCTGGCGGTGTGGCTGGCGGCGGTGTGCGGTTGCGACTGCGAGATGGATTTCGACATGGATTTTAATGACGGCCCGGGTTGCAATGACGACGATACGTCCCCCGAGGAGGGCGAACTCGACGACGACAGCGCCGACGACGATGACGACAGCGACACCGACGACGACAGCGCCGACGACGACACGACCGATGATGACAGCGTCGACGACGACGTCGCCACGGAGGATACGGCCTGGGAGGACATGCGCTGGGCCGAAAGGGAAATCGCGGCGGCCAATTTTTCCAACGCGCTGGTCTATTTCCGCAGCGCGCGGGACAAGCTGGAGGACGACCATCCGGACAATGACGGACCGGTCGAGGCGGAGGATATCGAGCGCTGTCGTTACGGCGAAGCGTTGACGTTGCTGACCTTGCCGCTGGCGATTGCGGCGGCGTTTCTGGACGATCTACTGACCGCCGAGGAAATCGAGGAGGCGATGCTCGACGCACTGGGTATGGAGGACCCGGACGACCTGCCGACCGATCTGATCACCGTGTACTTGCTGGAAATCATTCTGCCGCAGTTGGATCGGGCGATCACCGGGATCGACGCGGCGCGGGCGGCGACGTGGAGCTATGGGTTGCCGCAAATCAAAATCATGCTGTTCGGGCATGCGGTGAAGATTCCCGCCGAGTCGGTCGAAGAGGAGGGCGAACACGACAACGGCGAGGCGGCGCTGCTGGGCGCGGCGTACCATGGGGCGCGCGGCGTGTTGCGGATGCTGGCGGCCAACGACATCGACACGGGTGCGCCGAACATCGACACGTGGTTGAACCTGCTGTCTTCGGGCGACCTGACGGTGCTGTTGGATCTGTGCGACCAGTTTCCGGATTTTCTGACCGTGCACGATCCGAGCGCCGGACCGGGCATCGACGGGCCGACGTTACTGGCCGGGGCGAAGGCCGATTTCGCCGCGACGCTGGCGGCGCTGACCGACGACAACGACGGCGACGGCTATTATTGGCTGGACGACAACGACACTCCGTTGAATCCGGCCGACGATTTCGTCGATCCGGCCGAAACCGGCGACGATCTGCTGGACGCCCTGCGCGGCGAAAGCGACGATCAAACGGACGATATCCTGCGCTATGAAAACGGGCGCTTTGCGGTGAATGTCGAGGTGAACGGGCAATCGCTGGCCGAGGGCGGCGTGGGATGGTTGCTGGATCTGCTGGAGTTGTTGGCGCTCGATCCGCTGGTGACGGAGTTCAACCGCTCGTTGGCCGGCACGTATCCGCCGGAGGAAAACGACGCGGACGGTTACGACAACGACACGGCACTGGGCGCGTCGACGGAATTGACCGCGACGACGTTGACCGATGCGACGGCCGCCTGGACGCCGGGGGCGCTGGCGGGCGCGGTGCTCAACCCGAACGTCGAGCAGGCGGCGCAGTACGATCTGCTGTTGCTGTATCCGATTGTGGACAACACGGCGACGACGGTGACCGTCGCGGGCGATCTGACCGAGACGGCGCAGGCGGGCGACACCTACAGCATCGGCGACGGCGTGGCGGACGACCGCCCGGCCGACCTGTCGTTGTTGTTGCGGCTGCTGTGCGGCAACTACCTGCCGAGCGACGCGCAGGTCGGCGCGTACCTGACGGCGATGTTCGACAACAGCCCGGGCTTGCGCCACCAGTTGCCGCTGTGGGACGAGGATCTGGGCAGCCCGAATTTCTACACCTTCGTGGTCGACGAGACGGAAAGCTATGTCGACAACAACGCCAACGGCAGATGGGATCCGGGAATCGACACGCTGGTCGACGCGGCGCACGCCTTCGGACCGTTGTCGTTCGCGGCCGATGGCGCGTACCAGCCGTATTACTTTTTCTTTCCCGAAGCGACCTTCGCCGGCACGCTGAGCTACACGGGCGGCCTGGCGGGGACGGAGCCGACCGACGCGCTGAACCGGATCGTGTCGGGCCTGCTTGTCCTGTTGGGAAAGGGGGTGCGGCCATGAAACGCCGGTGGTGGGCGTTGATCGTCGTGGCGCTGTTGTGCGCCTGCCTGCCCGAAAAGCCGGCGAGCAAAGCCAAGGCCGTGGCGGGCGCGCCGCCGGAAGCGACGGCGGCGGCCGCGCTCGGCGAGAAGCGTCGGGGGGGCGAAGGTCCGTCGGTTTTCCCCAAGTCGCCGCCGCCGCAACATCTGATCGTGCTCGACGGACAGTCGCTGTCAACGCCGATGCGCATCATGATGGCCTCGCTGCAGGGCGTGCTGGCGAAGACGGAACCGCGGTTGTATTTTCATCCGTCGATCGCACCGTGGAACGATCCGGCCCACGAGGAGGAAGGGCGCTGGCTGGTCGAGATGGAGGCCAAGTGGGGTGTGACCAGCGAAACGGCCGGCGACGCGTGGGCGGTGTTCGACCATTTTCGCGACGAGGTGGACGGCTTTATCGTCTACGATCCAGAGCTGCCGCAGACGGTGAACGTCGCGACGACGCTGGCGGGGCTGCGCAACGCGGTGATCGCGCATCCGGATTTGATTGCGGAACTGGAGGCGCGCGGTCTGACGGCGAGCGAGGACCTGCGCGGGCGGTTCGCCGACAACATGGCGCTTTACACCTGGGCGTTCGCCGAGGTGTGGCCACAGGCGAATCAGCGCCTGCTGGCGTTCGTCGACGACACGGCGCATCCGCTGCGCGATTACCTGGTGACGCACAACGTGTTCACCTTCCAACTCGACCCGCACCATTACGCCGAGCGGCCGCTGCTGGAAACGGTGCTGGCGGGCACGCCGCGCGACATTCCGATTCTCGGCTGGCCGTTGGACGAGCTGTTGGGCGTGATGCTGTTTTCGCGTTACGGCAAGTTTCATGTGGCGAGCGATTACGTTTCCAACCTCAGCGCGCATTCGGGGCTGACGGCGGAGACGTTGACGCAGGAACACATCGTCGAGTTCGGCGAGGTGGAAAACAAGATTTACGTTTCGTTCGCCTACTCGGACGGCGATTCGCTGGCATACATGAACCGCTGGGCGGCCGATTGGTTCGACGATCCGGCATACGGCGAGATTCCGCTGGGCTGGGAGATCTCGTGTTCGCTGGTCGATCTGGCGCCGGCGGTGATCGGCTTTTTTTATGATCGCCTCGACGAGCGGAACATGGTCATCGGACCGGTGTCGGGCATCGGGTACATGTATCCGAACCAGTGGGGCGACCTGACCGAGTTTCTCCGGCTGACCGATACCTATCTGCGACTGGCCGACATGCGCACGCTGTGGTTGATCAACGACGACCTGACCTTGCCCAACGAGATCGCCGATGAATACGCGCAGACGCTGGACCTGCTGGGCCTGTTCATCGACTATTGGCCCAACGCGGACAAGGGCTGGTACATCACGCCGGGCGGCGCGCCGGTGCTGCGCAGCCGATACGTGTACCTGGTCGGGCCCGAGCAGATTCCCGAAATTCTGGCGGACGCGGCGGTGGAGAAGGAATTTCTGTATCCGGACGAGCCGACGTTCGTGTTCATCGGCGTGAACGCGTGGGTGACGTCGCCGACGTACATCAAGGAGCAGATCGACGCGCTGGACGAGCGTTATGAGGTGATTCGACCCGACGCAATGTTCGCCGCGCTGCGAGCCGCAGCGGAGTGAAAGAGGCGGCGGTAAAAATCAGTAGGCGCGTTCGACGATGAAGCGGGCCAGGGCGCGCAGCGGGTCGGCTCGGTCGTCGAAGTCGGCGATGGATTCCAGCGCGGCGGCCAGCAATTCGGCGAGGAATTGTTTCGAGCCGTCGATGCCCAGGCGGTCGACGTAGGTCGTTTTGCCTTGCGCCTTGTCCGAACCCACCGGCTTGCCGAGCTTTTCCTGATCGGCGACGACGTCGAGCACGTCGTCGGCCACCTGGAAGGCGAGGCCGATTTTTTCCCCGAAGACGGTCAGCTTGGCGAGCGCGGCTTCGTCGGCGCGCGCGACCAGAGCGCCGTTGCGCACGGCGCAGATGAGCAGTTGCGCGGTCTTGGCGTATTCCATCAATTCAAGGTCGGCCACGGAGGCGTCGCCGCGCTCGGTGAGGATCATGTCGAGGCTCTGGCCGCCCATGGTGCCGGTCCAGCCGATGGCGCGGCTGGTTTCGGCGACGATGCGCGCGGCGATCGCCGGGTCGATTTTGCCGTCGACAGCCTGCCGGGCCATGATTTCGTAAGCCCAGGTAAGCAAGCCGCAGCCGGCGAGCAGGGCCTGCGCTTCGCCGTAGACCATGTGGTTGCTGGGTTTGCCGCGCCGCAGGTCGTCGTTGTCCATGGCGGGCAGGTCGTCGTGGATGAGCGTGTAGGTATGGATCATCTCCAGCGTGCAGCCGTAGGTGAGGGCGAGATCCTCGTCGCCGCCGCCGGCCGCGCAGGCGGCCACGCACAGTGTCGGGCGGATGCGTTTGCCGCCGGCAAACAGCGAGTAGGCCATCGCTTCCTTGACCAGGGCGAAGGGGCCGGGATCGGCGTCGGTCAGTTCATGAAGGCGTTGCTCGGCGGCATGGGCGCCGGCGTCGATGTATTGCTTGATGTCCAAAGTCGTTATCCTGTCATTGCGTGTCGTCGTCGCCGGTTTCTTCCTCGATGATCACCTGAAACATGTCGGTTTCGAAGGCTTTGACGCAGCCCTCGGTGTGTTCGGCGAAGACTTGGAAGTACAGACTGCAGGTGCCCGATTCGCAGACCTCGTCGCCGGTGAAGGTGCGCAAGTAGCGATAGTGATCGGCTTCGGTGCGCACCAGATCGAACACCTCGCCGGTCGGTTGGCCGTTGGAGGAATAGAGTCGGGCGTAAACGCGTTCGACCTTTTTGTTGACCGACTTGGCTTTGAGGCGCACATACAGTTCGTACACGCTGTCGCCGGCACCGACTTCCGGGTACACTTGGTAATCGGCGAACGAGGGGCAATCCTCGTCGTCGTCGTCATCGTCGCCGCAGGCCCACAGCGCCGCGCTCAGCGCCAGGGCCAGTAAGAAAAACAGGAATACGTTGGTTGCCTTCACGCCTTTTCTCCCCTGGTCGTTCATCGGATCATCGTAGGAAGGCTCGCGCCGCCGGTCAACCCTTGGCCAACCAGTCAACGATGTGCGGATGCACTTCGCGGTCCACATCTTTGCCGATAAGGATGGTCATGTGGCCGTATTCGTCTTCCTGCCCGTACTCTTCGCCCAGCGGCACCCATTTTTTCTCCTTGGCGCCGAGGCGTTCGTAGGCTTCGAGGACCGGGCCTAAGCCGACGGTGGCGTCTTTCTGCCCGCACATCACCAGTGTGGGCGTGGTGATGTAGCCCATCGACTCGGTCAGGTCGCGGCCGTCGTCGCCGAGCAGATGTCCGTGTTCGACGCTGCGGGCGAGGTCGACCAACAACGACATGGGCGTCTGGTCCTGGCAGTTGGCGGCGGACAGCGTGTAGTCGCCGGGTCGCAGGTTGATGTTGCCGCTGACCAATTGCAGCGGTCGGAACCATTCGAACATCGGCGCGACGCACTGGGTGAGCTTGCGCAGCGGAATGCCGGGGAGGAAGTACTTGAGCGGCGTCAGCTTGTGCGCCGGGCGCATGTGCGCGAGGTTCGCCGGGCTGGCGAGAATCACGCAACGGGCGATTTTCTGGGCCACGGGCATCTGCAGGAAGCAGTAGGCGATCATGCCGCCCATGCTGTGGCCGACGTAATGGATTTTCTTCGCCCCGGTCAGTTCGCAGACTTTGTCGACCGCGGCGGGAATGTCGAAGTTGTAGTGATCCGAGAGGATCCAGCGCAGCGCGTGGCGGCGGCAGGGACCGCCCTTGTCGCTGAGACCGGCGCCGCGCAGATCCAACAGGAAAGTCGGGTGGCCCTGCGCGGCGAGCAGGCGCGCGATGCTGGTGCGCTCGGTAAGATCGAAGCTGTGATGGTTGCCCGACAGGCCGTGACAGCACAGCACAGGGCGTTTCTTTTTGGCGTCCTTGATCGGCGCATAGTAGTGCAGCGCGAGCTTCCAGCCGTCACGGGTCTGGACGAAATACACGGCGTCGGGCCGGCGGTCGCTGGCGTAGAGGTTGCCGAACAACTTGGCCGACACGACGATCAGAGCGACGAGGAAAATTAAAACATAGACGACGGTCGACAAACACATGGCCACGATCTCCGCATAAAAGAAAAGACTATTCGATCGCGCCCAGGTTTTCGTCTTCCTCGGTGTAGATCCGGCTGAGCGAGTGGCTGCCGGAGTTGGCGACGAAAACCAGGTCTTCGCTCAATTCGAAATAATACGGAACGACGGCAATGCCGGTGGGCACCAGGCCGACGCGGATCGGCGCGACGCCCACGCGGGTGCGGAATTTGAAGTGGTCGTCGTCGGATTCGCGCAGTTCGCCGCGCCGGATGCGGAACGACACATGGCCGTAATCGGATTCGTAACGCTGGTCGCTGTAGGCCAGGTTGTATTGCAGGCCGCTGCGCGTTCCTTCCACCTGCCAGGCGTTGAATTCTTCTTTGAAGGTCAGCTCCCACTCTTCCTCGCGGGTGACGCAGTCGGTGGTTTCGATTTCCTCGAGGGTCGGGTTGCTGCGCCGGCCTTCGTCGTAGAAGTACGGGCGATCGGCGGCCGAGCCGCAGGCGCGGCGCTGCTCGACGAAGAAGTAATACACGTTGCCGTCGTCGCTGCTGATGAATCCCGTCTTGCCGTCGGTGGACAGGGCCATGCCGTTGATGGCGAGGGGGAAGGTGATTTCATCTTCGGTCAGCGCCCAGCGGTCGGTTTCGACGACCTGCAGGCGCGGCGGATCGTTGTTGAGCACGAAGAGGGTTGAGCCGTCGAGCGTTTCGACCAGGCGCGTGGGCCAGCCGCCGAGGTCGACGACGTCGCCGGTCAACTCGCGCGCGGCGGCGTCGACGATCAACAGATTGGCGTCGGCGTCGAGCACGTACACCGTTTCGCCGTCGTGACTGACCTCGAGGTTGACCGGCTCGGCGGGCAACTCGACCGCGTCGACCAGGGCCTGACGCTGGTGATCCCAAACGAGCAGGCGGTCGTTGTCGCGGTCGGTGAACCACACTTCGTGGCGCGCGTCCCAGGCGGGCGGCGCGACGGCGGCGTAGGTTTTCGGCGCATAGGCGACCGGCACGACGGCCACGCGGGCGTCGCGCAGGACGAGGTCGGCGACCTCGACCGGCCAAGGATCGTACAACTCGACGAGGCGCACGGCGTCGGTGCGGGCGTCGGTGACGTAGAGGCGGTCGCCGTCGGGCGTGACGGCGATGTCGATCGGCGCTTCACCGAGCCAGATCGCTTTTTCGTTGTAGCGATCGTCAGTGTAGGATTTGACGATTTCGAAGCCGATGCTTTCCATGACGGTCAAGTTGGCGCCGGCGGTGTTGACGGTGTAGATCAGCGGACCGGTTTCCTCGAGCACGTTTGGTTCGACGGCCATTTCGGTGGGGCCGTAGAAATGCCGCACCGTGTCGCCGGCGTCGTAGCCGCCGCCGCCGCAGCCGACGGCCAGAGCGAGGATCAGCAACAGGATGGTCGTCCGGATGTTCATGGGATCGCCCAGATGACCTCCTTGGACCGCACGTCCAGCAGCGTGAGGTTGTGGCTGTTGAAGTTGACCGTCAACGCGTAGTAGTGATCCGGATCAATCGGATCGGCGAACATGGCGATGTCGTTGGGACCCGCGCCCACGCGCATGACGCCCACCAAGTCGCCGTTGTCAGTGTCGTAGGCGAAAACCGTGTTGCTGACGAAGTTGGTCACCCAGACCTCGCCGCCGTCGGGCGTGACCTTGACCGCCGAGGGTCCCAGGTCGGTCGGCAGCAGGCGCAGCACGGCGTCCTCGGGGTAGAGGGGCAGCTTGGTCGCGTCGACCATCAGGAGCGCGCCGGGGTTGCGCGCGGCGACGAACAGGCGGTCGCCGTCGGGCGTGAAATCGAGCCCGCGGTTGTCGTAGGCGGTGAGGCTGAAGGACAACCCGGTATCGAAGGCGGCGGCATAGTTACCGGTCTCCACGTCGATCATCGTGATGCCGGGGGCCATTTTGTTGGTCACATAAGCGTAGCGCCCGGCGGGGTCGATTTTGATATCGTTCACACCCGAGGAAAGGGCGATGTTTTTGGTCAGTTGCTGCGCGATCAGGTCGACGACCGAAATAACGCCGGAAGACAGGCAGGCGACCAGCAGGCGATCTTCCGCGGGCGTGAGAGTCAGGCCGAAAGGCTGACGGCCGACGGTGATGCCCTGCGAACCGTCCTCGGAGTCGTCCAAGTCCAGCAGGTCGGGCCGGGCCGGATCGGTCAGGTCGAACAGCAACACCGTATTGTGGCGGCGTTCGGCGACGTAGGCGACGGAACCTTCGGCGTTGAGGACGATCTTGGACAGATACGGATCGGTTTCGACGGTGCGGACGACGGCTTGATCGCGCCGCTGCAGGGCGAGGCGCAGATCAACCACGCTCAGATGCCCGTCTTTGCCCGAGGACAGGTCGAAGTTGGCGTTGGTCACGTAGGCGTACGGCCAGTGGACGGCGACGCTGGTCGGGCTGTCGAAAATCCCGCCTTCGCCGATGTTCTCGTCTTCCTCCTCGCAGGCGAGGACGCCTGCCAGAAGCAACGACACGATCAATAGCCAGATGGCCGTGCTGCGCACCAAAACCTCCGGGTTTTTCTCACAAGAGGGGGCGATCTTACTTTGCCGCATCCCGTGAGTCAATGACGGGCATCTTACGGAAAGCGCACATTTCGGCAAACGAAATCGTGGAAGGCCAAGGCGGTTTCATCGGTCCAGTCGACGGGCACGATGATCTGCAGCGTCCAGACCGTGTCACCTTGGGAGGGCGCATAGATCCAGATCAAGTGAGTGACCAGCTCGGAGTAGATGCCCATGACGTCCTGCCCGCCGACGCGGCCGCGGATCGGCTCGGGCAGGCCGGACATCTGCGTGGCGATTTTCCGGTAAGCGGCGTCAAGCACGCGCACGGCGTCGGCGCCATCGTGGCGCTGCACCAGCACGCCGGGCGAGGTGCGCGAGGGAGGATCGGGCCGGAAGGCGACCGACGAGCCCTCATTGAAGCGCTTGAAGGCTTTGGGCAAGGTCAGTGAAAGGCCGAACGCCTCGTGGCGCGTCGTGCTGGACAAGTCGCTGGGGTCGGGGCGCGTCACGGCGGCGCACCCGACGCACAGCAGCGCCAGGACGACCAAGAGCGCGGCGAGGCTATTGCTGCGTTTGGCGATACTTGCGCACCGCTTCATTGTGTTGCTCCAGAGTGGTGGAAAATACGTGCCGGCCCATGCCATCGGCCACAAAGTACAACCAGTCGCCGGCGGCGGGGGCGAGCACGGCGGCCAGGGCGTCGCGGCCCGGGTTGCAAATCGGCCCCGGCGGCAGGCCCCGGCGCGTGTAGGTGTTGTACGGATGATCGCGTTGCAGCATCGCCTTGGTCAGCCGTCCCTGGAAATTCTTCCCCTGGGCGTAAATGACCGAGGGATCGGCCTGCAGGGGAATTTTAGCGTGCAGGCGATTGAGAAACACACGGGCGATTTTCGGCATTTCGGGCGCGTAGCCGCTTTCCTTTTCGACGATGCTGGCCAGGGTGATCGCCTGATGCATGGTCAGGTCGGGATTGTCGGTCGTCATGGGCAGCGTGCGCCGCAATTGGGCGGTCATGCGCTTGTACAGCGCACGGGCATCGTCGCCGCGCTGGTAGAGGTAGGTTTCGGGCGCGAGGTAGCCCTCCAACGAGGGCGCGTCGACGTTCAGCTTGCCGAGAAAGGCGGCGTCGGCGAGCAAGGCGTGCGCCTCGTTTTGCGGATCAAGCCCGGCGGCGACGAGCTTGTCGGCGACCGCCGCGGCCGTTTCGCCGGGGATAACGCTGAACCGATGCTTGACCGTTTTGCCGTCGATCAATTGTTGCAGCACCGCGCGCATCGGCTGGCCGTGGACGATGGCGTATTCACCGGCTTTGATCTTGGCGGCGACGCCCTGGTATTCGGCCAGCAGGACGAAGCCGCGCGCGTCGGCGATCACGCCGTGGGCGGTCAGGGTGGCGGCGATGGCGCGAACGCCGGCGCCGCGTTCGATGACGACGATCGCGGGCGGATCGGTCGGGCTGCCCGGGGCATTGCGCCACAGGTGCTTGATCGCAAGGATGCCGGCGAGGGCGAGCAGCAAGACGACGGCCGGCACGCCGAGCGCGAGACGGCGAACGAGAGGGGATGATTTCGGCGGCGATGACGGCATTGCGAAATAATAGCGCGTTCGGCGGCGGCTGTCAGGCGCTTAGGCGCGGGCGAGCATGACGCCGAAAATGAAGTAGGTGAACAGGAGAAACGTCAGGGAACTCAAGATCATGTGCAGCACGCGGCGCAGGCCGGGTTTGACCAGCCAGCCGGTGAGGGCGCCGCCGAAAACCAAAGCCAGAAAGAGGGTGAAGAAGGTGACGAGAGTGATCACCTTGCCGGCGTTGTAGGCGATGGCGCCGTACATGACCAGCACCCAAAAAAGAATGGACGGCGGCACGGCGAACTTGTGGATGATCTTGATCGTCGCGTTTTCACGCAGCACCAGTTTGAGGAAACCGGTGATCGTGACGATCAGAATCAGCATATACGAAAGGGCGATCAGCCCAAAAAAAATCATTTGCAGATTCGGCATAAGGCCCCCACTCATGCGGATGATCTGCCATCCGGATGAAAATTTGGGCGGTAGCATACCGTTTCGTTCGGGAAAATGAAAGATGGATTTAGCGCCCGGACGGTCCGCTTCCCGCGCGGCCCACGCTGGTGTACAGTAAGCGCCTACCAACCGACTTGCGGGGAAGCTGATGGGCCGTTTCGAAGAATTGCAGGAGATGCTGCGCCAAAAGCGCCTGGGTTTTCGCATGGACGAGGTGATGACCGGCACGCACCGTTTCGAGCCGGGCTACGGCGAACCGGGCGAGCGCTTCATGGAATACCGCGTCACCTGGGGACCCAGGAACGTGGGTGAGTTTCTCAATCCGCTGGGCGGCAAGTTCATGTACAACGAGCTGGAAGGCTTTGTGGACATCGAGGGGCTGTGCCGCAACACGCCGGTGCTCGGTTCGCTGGAACTGCATTATTTTACCGAGGCGAAGATCCGCTATACGTTCACTTTCGAGGCCGACGGCACGGACTACCAGTACATCGGCGAGAAAATCGACCTGCGCCCATGGAATCTGCTGCGCACGCACACGACGTGTCACGGCACGTTGTTCATCGAAAGCACCGGCGAGATCGTCTCGCGCTCGGTGACCTACTTCCGGTGGCAGACGCTGCCGGGCTTCCTGGCCAGCATCCGACTCGGATAACTCTTGGAACGGAGGGGCATTTGGTGTTACAACGGCGGGCCGGGAGGTAAGCGATGACCACCGATAACGCTCCAGCCAAAAAGCCGCCCCGCCGCGGACTGCTGATCCTGGGTTGTCTGTTGCCGGTGATTCTGGCGCTGGCGGCGATCGGCTACATCGTCTGGCAGTTGCTGGACGCGAAGGACGAAGCCATGCCGCTGCCCTCCGAATTGAGCGAAAACGACTGGCGGGTGGCGCCGTGGGCGTCACCGCCGTTCGTCTACGACGGACCGGGGCAATTGGACGCCTACATGGACAACGGTTGCCGGCGCGGCATTTTCACGCCCGATCCGGAGCGGGGGATGTCGCTGGGCGGGCTGGGCGTGCGCTGCCAGCCGGGCATGCCCTCGGAAATCCTCGGCGCGCCGCGGGCGCTGGTGGTGCATCTGCCGAGCAACTACCGCAAGGACGGCGCGCCGCTGCCGCTGGTCATCGCTTTTCACGGCTTCGGACAACGGCCGCATCACGTCGCCCGGGCGCTGCTGGCGCAGATGGAAAAGGCGATGAACGAGGGCTGGCTGCCGCCGGTGGTGCTGGCGATGCCCGACCTGTCGCTGAGCGGCAACGGCCTGGACAATCCGGCCACGCTGTGGGACGAAACGGGCGGCAGTTGGGGCGTCAACTCGAATTTGGGCCGCTTCGCCGACCATCTGAAAAACGAGTTGCTGCCTTTCCTGCAGGAAAACTACAACGTGCGGCGTGACCCGGCCGGGACGATCGTGCTGGGCGCATCGATGGGCGGCACGATCGCGCTGAACATGATGGTCGACGAACCGCAGCGGTATCCGAACGTGGGCGCGTTCTATCCGGCGGTCGACCTGCGCTATAGCTGCCGGGGCAAGCGCACGCTCAATTACGATCCGGCGTGCTACCAGCCGCTGACCACGGACGAGCAGAACCGGCCGATGGTGGTCAATCCGCGTCAGGCGTACCTGTTCACCGAGAAGGTGTTTTTGTATCCCGTGTTCGATTCCGACCGCGTGCAAGGCGAGGTGTGGACCGAAAACAAGCCGGTGTGGGAGCGGGTGCGCGCGGCCAATCCGGTCGACCGGCTGCGCGACGCCAAGCCGGACCTGACCGGCGTGCACATCTGGTACGTGGTCGGCGAGAATGACGATTTCAACATCGACGCCACCGTGCCGGTGTTCAACCCGGTCGCCAAGGAATTGGGCGCGACGATCGAACCGGAGCGGCAGATCCGGCCGGGCAACCACGACATTCCGTTCATCGAGGAAAACCTGGGCGACGCCCTGCGGTGGATAGCCGAGCGGTTGGCGGCGGGGAAGTAACCGGTTCAGTCGCCGCGCAGCCGCTGCAGCGCCTGTTCGTTTTCCTTCTGCCAGAGCACGGCCTGTTCGGCGAGGCGGCTTTCACCGATCCAGCCCATTTGCGTGGCCAGCAGGTAACCGTAACGCTCGCCGAGGGGGGCGAGCATTTGCCGCAGCGCCCGCCAATCGTCGGCGCGCAGTTCATCGATATTCTTGCAGAGAGCGGCTTCGACCCCGCCGGGTCCGCCCACGCGGTTGCCGTCGAGGGGCAGGGTGAAGGAAGCGGCGAGCAGCGGCCGGCGTAAATCGACCAGCGCCGCGCTCATTTGGTAGTGAACTTTCGGGCGTTCCCCGGTGTTAAAGACAGAGACATGATCCAAGCCGATCAGCAGGAGCAGGTCGGCGTGGAATTGTTCGGCGATCCGTTGTGGCGAGAAGGCTCGCCAGCGGGGCGTGGGCAGATGGTTGACCGGCACTTCGACGCGCAGCAGGCTCTGCTCGGCGCGAGGATCATCGAGATCGACTTCGGCGGGCGGCGGCGCGGCCAGTTGCTCGCGGGCCGGGGGCGCGGGACGGTAAGGCTCCAGCAAGCGATAGCCCGACCGCCCGGCGCGGCGCGGATCGGCCGCCAGGCGTTGCACCAGAGCGCCGGCGGGAGCGGAGGCGACGAAGCGCACGTCGCGGAAAAAGTTCAGGGTGCGCGGCAGGCGGTCGGCCCACAGCGGCCCCAGCTCACTCAAGTCGAGCGCCGCGGTTACCGTTTCCAGTTGGGTTTCGGCCGGCCCGGCGAGGGTCGGATGCACGGTGACGAGGTTCAGGCGGTCCGGCAAGGTCAGCAACAGCACGGTGGGTTGGGCGTCGGCGAACTGCAGCACGGCGCGCAGGTAGTCGGTTTCCCGCGGCACGCAAGCGGCGAACAGGAGGAGAAGCGGCAGGAACAAAATGATGAATTTTCGCACCAGGGACACCTCTGGGGAATTGCGATTTGCTGAGAAGGTAACCCGAATCGCTGCATTGAGCAAATAGGATGTCCGGTTGACATATATTTATTTTTGCATAGTTTGGTCCAAATACTTGAGGATGCTACCGGATCACACCAACACAGAGGCGTTATACGATGAGCGTACAATTGGCGATTTTGGGTTTTCTGCGCGAGAAAGATTTTTACGGTTATGAACTGAAGAAGGTAATGGAACGCTTTATGGGCGACTGGACCGATATCAAGTTCGGGTCCATTTACTATGCCTTGGAACGGCTGGCCCACGAGAATCTGGTGGAGCCGGTGCGGCGCGAGAAAGAGGGCAGCAATCCGGCGCGCACGGTGTATCGCATCACCGACAAGGGCCGAGCGGCGTTCCTGGTGATGCTGGAAGAGAATCTGACCAAAATTCACAAGTTTTTCATGCCGTTGGACATGGGCTTGTTTTTCGGCTGGCACGTCGACCAGGACCGGATGGTCGAGATTCTGCGTGGCCGGGCGGAGATGATGAAAGCGACGATTCAATTCTTGACCGACCAGAAATCGTTCATGGCGCGCAATCCTCATTTGCCGGAGATCGTAATGATGCTGGAGAAGCACCAGGTCACGCATTTGCAGGCGGAGTATGAATACCTGATCGAGTTGGCCGATTTCGTGGAAACCAGGGACCTGTACGAGGGCAAGACGTTGGGCGATTTTCTCGACGTGGACATCGAATTCAACATCGAAGGGCAAAAAGAACTGGCGGCCATGGAGAAGGAATTTCTCGCTCGTTTCAAGCGGAAGGAGAACCAGCGATGAACAAAGGGGCGTCGGTGGCCGTGTTGTTGCTGATCGTGCTGATGATCGCCGCGTCGGCACGGGCGGAGGAGTTGACCTTGGAGCGGGCGATCGAGATCGCCTTGGAAAACAACCGCTCATTGCAGGCGGCGCAGTACAGCGCCTCGGCGACGGACTGGGGTCTGGGCGAGTCGATCTCGGTCTGGCTGCCGCACGTGTATTACAACACGACCTGGATGCGCCCGGACCAGGACACGCTGGACGCGGCCGACGAAGCGTTGGAAATGACCCGGATGTACAATCCGAACGCCGAACCGTCGTTGTTCGAGGACAACTACTCGAGTTCGATCAGCGTGGTGCAGCCGATTTTCAACGGCATGCGCGAATACGCGACGATTCACTCGGCGGTCGTGTCGCGCGAATCGGCCAAGCTGACCGCGCAGGACGCAAAACTGCAGGTGTCGCTGGAAGTGAAGAAGGCTTACTACGGCGCGCTGTCGGCCAAGGAGCTGGTGCGCGTGGCGCAGGAGTCGCTGGCGCTGGCGCAACAGTCGCTGGCGTTGGTCAAGGCGCAGCAGGACGTCGGGCGGGTGACCGTCAGCGACGTGCTGCGCTGGGAGGCCGAGGCGGCGAGCGCGGAAGGCGCGGTGGCCGAGGCGGAGAACGCGCTGGCGCAGTCGCGCATGGCCCTGGCGCAAGTGGTGGGCGAACCGGTGACGACGACCTACGACCTGCCGGAGATGAACGTGGAGGTCGATCCGCAGCAGTTGCTGGTCGCCGAGGATGCGGCGTTGGCGGGCGCGCAGGATCAGTTGAGCGTCGGCGGGCATCCGGCGGTGCAGGCCGAGGAAAACAACGTCACGCTGGCCAAGATCGGCACGGCGGAATCGGTGGGCGCGCTGCTGCCCAACGTCAATTTCAGCTACAACTACAGCTGGGAAACCAACGATACGATGGCGCCGGACGAGGACACGTCCTGGACGATGGGCATCAGTGTGGAGATTCCGCTGTTCCAGAGCTTCGGGGCGATCGGCGGCATCGGCCGGTCGTGCCGGACGACACAGGCCACGCGCATGGGCGCGGAATCGTACGAGCGCACGTTCCTGCAGCGCACCTACGCGGCGAAACTGAATTTACGCGCCGCGCGGTTGCGCGTGGTGTCGGCGTTGAAGGCGAAGAAGCACGCCGCGGCGAATTTGGAGATCGTCAACAACCGCAGCGAACTGGGGATGGCGACCAACCTCGAGTTGCTGGACGCGCAGTTGGCGTATAAAAACGCGCAGTCGAATTTGATTGCGGCGATCAGCGACTTCAACACGGCGATGGCCGAATGGGAATACGTGACGGCGAAAGCCGAATAATTTTTTTTAGTGAATAAGGGATTGTGCATGATAGCGAACCGGACGGGGAACGGACGGCGGCGGCTGGTGGTGTTGGTTTTGTTGGGTGTGCTGGCCGCGGCGATCGCTTTTGCTTATTACAACCGCAACGTGCGGGTCGCGGAAAAACTGGGCGGCGACCGTCAGCGCGAAGCCTGGCCGGTGGACGTGCGCACGGTCGAGCCGGATCTGTTCGTCGAGCGCATCACGGCCACGGGCATTCTGCAGGCGCAGGAGGAAGCCGTGCTGACCGCCGAAGTGTCGGCCAAGGTGCGGGCCATCCGCGCCGATCTGGGCGACGCAGTACGCCAGGGGCAGGCGCTAGTCGTGCTGGATCAGGCGACCTATGCGCTGACCCGGCAGAGCGCCGCGGCAGAATTGTCCGCGGCGAAATCGGCGGCCAAGCTGGCCGACGAGGATTATGACCGTGCGAAAAAGTTGTTTGCCAAGGGGCATATTTCGCAGGCCGAGATGGACCAGATCCGCACCCAGCACGAGGCGGCGACGGCGCGGCGGCAACTGGCCGAAGCGTCCTTCGGGTTGGCCGCGCGCAATCTGAACGAGACGGTGATCCGCGCGCCATTCTCCGGCCGGGTGAGCGCGCGCACGGCTTCCATCGGCGAACTGGCCGCGCCGGGCACGCCGCTTCTGACGGCGGTCAAGGACACGGTGCTGAAAATCGATTTGGCCCTGTCGGAAATGGAAGTAATGCGCGTGCAGGCGGGCATGCCGGTCGAACTGACGCTGCCCGCGCTGGACGACGAAGAATTCACCGGCCGCGTGACACGCGTGGGCGTGGCGGCCGACAAAGCCAGCGGTTCGTTCCCGGTGCGGGTCGAGTTGGACAACGCCGACGGACGGTTGATGGCCGGGATGCGTTGTGCGGCGGCCGTCGAGTTGGCGCGGATTCCGGAGAGCATCGCGATCGTGCGGGACCAGGTCGTGCAACTCAACGGCCGGCAGGGCGCGTACGTCGCCGTGAAAGCCGAGGGCGGTTATGTCGCGCAGGCGCGGCCGCTCAAACTCGGGTCGCGCGACGGCGAGCGGGTGCTGGTCGAAGAAGGTTTATCCGCCGGCGAGCTACTGGTGGTGATCGGGCAGCGGTCGATCAACGACGGCAGCAAGTTGCAGATCGTCCATCGCGACGGCGTGCGCGTGGAGCCGCCGACCGCCGAGGCGACGCCCGCCGCCGAGGCGACGCCCGCCGACCGTCAACCCACGGAGGGTTGATCGATGCGCGCCATCATCAAAATTTCGATCGACAATCCGGTCCTGGTGAACATCCTGATGGCGACGGTGATCATCACCGGTCTGTTCGCGTTTTTCGATCTGCCGCGCGAACTGGTCAGCGAGGTGAAGTTCAACTGGGCGTTCATCATCGTGCCCTGGCCAGGCGCCTCCAGCGAAGAAATCGAGCAACTGGTCACCATTCCGATCGAGGAAGAGATCCAGGACGTCCGCGACATCGAAGAGGTTTACAGCCAATCGAGCGAGGGCGCCGCGTTCATCATGGTCAAGTTCGGCACGATCAGCGACGAGCTGTTCCGCATGCGCTTCCTGGATTTGAAAGCCGAAGTCGACCGCGTGCAAAACCTGCCGGAGGACGTGGACGACATTTACTACAGCGAATTCGACACGACCGAGATGATTCCGCTGGTGACGATCAACCTGGGCGGGCCGCTGACGGACATGGAGCTGCGGCATTTGATCACCGACCTGCGGCGGCGCGTGATGATGATCGACGGCGTGGCCAAGGCCGAGATGACCGGCACGAACGAGCGGCAGGTGTGGATCGAGGTCGATCCGGAAAAGCTGGAAGCGCATTCGCTGACGCCGGACATGGTGGCGCTGGCGCTGGCCGCGTCCAACCGCAACGTTCCGGCGGGCAAGGTGGAGGCGGGGCGCGAGGAATTCCTGTTGCGCACGATCGGCCGTTTCGAAGACGCCGACCGCATCCGGCGCGTGGTGGTGCGTTCGCAACCGGGCGGCAACGCGCTGACGATCGGCGACGTGGCGTTGGTGACTGATGGTTTCGAAGAGGTGCGCACGATGGTGCATCTGAACGGCCAGCCGTCGGTGTCGATCAACGTTTCCAAGCGCGCTTCGGCGAGCACGATCTCGATCATCGAGGACATCAAGCGACTGGTGGCGGAGGTGCAGCCGACGCTGCCGGCGGGCGCGCAGATCGTGCTGAGCGGCGACACGTCGATCGAGATCAAGGAAATCATGGACGTGTTGCGCAACAACGCGGTGCTCGGCTTGATTCTGGTGATCATCTTTTTGTACCTGGCGATCGGCGCGCGCAACGCGCTGTTCGTCGCCCTGGGCATTCCGGTTACGTTTTTGACCACGTTCATTTTCATGTACTACTCGGGCAATTCGCTCAACGGGAACTCGCTGTTCGGGCTGATTCTGGTCCTGGGCATCGTGGTCGACGACGCGATCATCATCGTCGAGAACTGTTACCGCCATTACCAGATGGGCAAGCCGCTACGCCAGGCGGCGCTGGAAGGCACGCACGAGGTGGCCATGCCGGTCCTTTCGGCGACGCTGACCACGGTGGCGGCGTTTTTGCCGTTGATGCTGATGCCCGGGATCATGGGCAAGTTCATGCGGATCATCCCGATCATCGTATGCCTGGTGCTGGCGGCGAGCACGGTCGAGGCGTTCATCATTCTTCCGTCGCATTTTGCCGAGTGGACGAGCAAGAAAACCAAGCCCGCGGCGTCGCCGCTTTGGTTGCGGTCGATGACGCGGCAGTACAGTCACTTCCTGAGCAAATTGCTGCGCCGGCGCGGCTGGGTGCTGGGCGGCGTGTTTTTGTTGCTGATCGCCGCGGGCATGGTGGTGCCGGTGGTGGGCGTCGAGTTGTTCGGCGACGAGGAGATCAACCTGTTCCAGGTGTTTGTCGAAATGCCCTCGGGGACCAGCTTGGAGGAGACGGGGAAGATCGTCGAGCATGTCGAGCGCGCGGCGGGCCAATTGCCGGCGAGCGAGGTCAAATCGGTGCAGGGCATCGTCGGCCTGATGCGCACGGAGACGGACTGGGTTTTCTCCAGCAACGTGGGCGAGATGTCCTTGGAACTGGTGTCCAAGAAAGAAGGACGGCGACCGTTGGACGAGATCATCGACGATCTGCGCCAGCGGATCGGCGTGGTGCCGGGGCTGGAAAAGCTGCGTTTCCAAAAAGCGCATGGCGGCCCGCCGACGGGAAGGCCGATCGAGGTGCGCATTCTGGGACGCGACTTCGGACCGCTGATCGAAATTGCCGACCTGCTCAAACAGAAGCTCAAGACGATTCCCGGCGTGGTGGACATCCAAGACAACTGGAAAAGCCAGAAGAAGGAAGTGCGCGTGACCGTCGACGAGGCGGCGGCGGCATACTACGGGTTGGACCTGCAGAGCGTGGCGTCGTTTTTACGCACGGCATTCGAGGGGTTGATTACCACAACCTATCGCGACGGCAACGACGAGGTCGAAGTGCTGGTGCGCTATCCGCGCCGATATGAAAGGGAGATGAACTCGCTGGATCGGCTCAAGATCCCGGGCCGAACGGCGACCGGCCAGGTGGTGTGGGTGCCGTTCAAGGCGGTGGCGCACACGGCGGTGGTCGACGCGTGGCCCTCGATCGAGCGGATGGATCAGGAGCGGTACATTCTGGTGTCGGCGGACATCGCACCGGAGTATGCGAATCAACTGTACGGCATCAATGCGCAGATCACGCAATTCTGGCAGAACGAGATGGCCAAGCGGTATCCGGGCTATCATCTGGACATGAGCGGGCAGTACAAGGAGTTTCAGGAATCGTTCGCGTCGCTGCAGCGCTTGTTTCTGATCGGCGTGTTTTTGATTTTCGTCATCCTCGGCGGCCAGTTCAAAAGTTTCTTCCAGCCGATCATCATCTTGTTCACCATTCCGTTCGCGTTCATCGGCGCCATGATCGGTCTGTTGGTGTCGGGCAGTCCGCTGTCGATCGTGACGCTCTACGGCATGGTCGCGCTGGCGGGCGTCGCGGTGAACGACGCGATCGTGATGATCGACTTCATCAACAAATCGCGCGCGAGCGGCGATGGCAAATGGTCGAGCTTATTACGCGCGGGGCGGCTGCGCCTACGGCCGATCCTGCTGACGAGCCTGACAACCATCGGCGGCCTGCTGCCGACCGCGGTGGGCCTGGGCGGCCGCAGCGAAAGCTGGGCGCCGTTGGCGGCGGTGATCGTCTGGGGCATTGCGGCTTCGACGCTGATGACCTTGTTCGTCATCCCGTGCATCTACCGCATTATGATCGACGACATCCCCGCCTGGCGGCAACGGCGCAAGGAAAAGAAGCGGTTGAAGCGGGCGGCGAAGGCCGCCGCGGCGTCGATCGCCTAAGCGGAGCGGACGTTCATGGCGCTGATCGACACGCCCTGGGGCGCGATTCGCGTGCCCGACGACATTCCGACCTCGATCGCCTGCGCCCGTTGCGGCACTTGCTGCCGCGCGTTTTTTCTAAGCGTCACCGACGAAACCTTGCGCGAGTGGGAGCGGCGATGGCGCGCCGGCGATGCGGACGGCCTGCCGCCGGACCTGGGGGCAGTGTTGGAGTATTTCGTGCCGTTGAACGATCCGCCGCCGACCGCGGAAGGGTCGTGGTTCACCTGCCGCGCTTTCGACGCCGCGACCAATTCGTGTACGTTGTTCGCCACCGCGCCGCACCGTCGGCCGCAAGCCTGTTTTGCGTTTCCCTACGTGTACGACTGGGCGACCCTGCACGAAGCGCCGTACCCGCATTGTAATATCGTCAAACAGGCGAAAAAGCACATCGGCGGCCGGGCGGGGGAAAATCTTGTGCGGTGGATCCAAAGGCAGTTAAAAGTTCAAAGTGATGAGTGACAAGCAGTAGTGGATATATAAAAAAAGCAGGGAGAGGCCCAGGGGGCAGAGCGGTAGTTAAATAAAAAAGGCGGGGAAAGTCCCCGCCTTTTTTGTTTTTGCTAGCGGTCAGCACCCGCAACCATCGTCGTCGTCATCGTCGTCATCGTCGTCATCGTCGTTGTTGTCGGCGCCGCCGGTGTCGTCATCGTCGTTGTCGCCGGAGTCGTCGTCATCGGTGTCGTCGTCGGTGTCGTCGTCGGTGTCGTCATCGTCGGTGTCGTCGTCGGTGTCGTCGTCATCGGTATCGTCATCGACGCCTTCGCTGACGGTGATGTAATCGGTTTTGGTCACTTCGAAGGAACCGTATTCAGTGGTGTAGGTCAGCTTCACCGTGTAAGTCCCGGCGTCTTCATAAGTGTGAATCGGGCTTTCCTCGGTCGAGGTCTCGCCGTCGCCGAAATCCCATTCCATGCCGGTCGGCTCGCAGCCGCCGTAGTGCAATTCACCGACCTGACCTCGCTCTACGGCGGCTGCGAGCCGACCGGCCGGGAATGGGATTTCGGCGACGGCGAG
>ERZ795059.687-NODE-687-length-41741-cov-70.625822_pt1 | contig 41741 bp, 61 predicted proteins | sample MGYA00375143_ERZ795059 | MGnify/ENA primary metagenome ERZ795059 (study PRJEB30188, sample SAMN05720168) | activated sludge metagenome | isolation source: Anaerobic digester | place: USA | collected 2015-01-07 ... | reverse complement strand
ACATCTGAACTTCCACATGGTTGTGGATATGGATTTGGTGTGTTTGGATTATAGTCTGAAGATAACATTGATTTACTATATTCTCCACAATCTCCACTTCCCCAATCTTGATTATTTGTTGGAACTGTATATGCTGTTTGTTTAGTTACTTTCTTTCTAGGTGTTAGCATAACACAATCGTTTGGATAATACTTAAGATGGTCTGGATCTCCTTCGTTACACCATAAATGCCTACCTTCATCTCTAACTCTATCTGGACTCATTCTGCACTCGACTAGCTTTTGATATCTATCTTTCTCCATCTGTTGCCATCCTTTAGTATAGTTATCCCACTTTTCTTGATTAAATTCGTATTCATAAATCGGTGAGCTATCAGAACAATTTGGTGCTGAAGCTGTCCATCCTGTTTGTTTCATTGTATAGAATTGCATCCACCAATCTTCTTCTGTGTATGAATAACTTGGTTCTGCACAAGCATTACGAAGTTTAGTTTGACCTTTAGGTGAAGCTTGGTAGCCAAATGGAGTTTCTTTGTTTAGGTCGGTAACTTCTTTCTCCCACTTTAGATAATCTTGATATTCTTTCCATTGTTCAGCTGACATAGTGCAATCGCTTGGTCTTTTGGGTGCTATGATAGTTGTGTCTTCTGGTTTAGAGAATTCTGATTTACCTTCCCTACACATAGCATTTTGATAAGTTTGAATAGAATATCCAGAAGCTCTAGCTGCTTCTTTCTTCCAGAGATTATTCTTCATTGGGAGATTAGCCCTATCCCTATTCTTATAAGTCCATTGTTTAACTGTATTATCAGCTAACAACTGTCCACCATCAGTTAAAGATTCATTTAGATATGCAACTGGCAGATGGAAAGTATTACCCTCATCATCTACTCCATATGCAATTCCATTCTTAGTGAATATCTTGTATCCCATTAACTCACCTATGTTACAGTTATATTTATACCTAATCCATAATCTGTCATTCTCTTTAGACCATATACGACATATAGCGTATTTCTCCCTATCTTTTCTATGCTATTGTAAATAATGCTAAAGTATTCTCCTTCGTATCTGATTATATCATTCCTCTTTAGTTCATGTCCATCCTGTAAGAATAGGACAGCATCATATGGTCCTAGGTCTTCAACTGTTGAGAATGTATAATCAAATGATATGTATTGGAATATCCCTAGTGTTTCTTCAACTACATGGCTTCCATATCTTATGATTTCCACTTCAATTCCTGTTTCTAATAATACCTGTTCAAAGTCTTCACTATCTATTCCTAGCTTGTGGAATATATCAGATATCAATGTTAGACTATCAGATGTAAATCCATAAGATAGATCCATATTTGCAGTTAAGTATTTAGGAACGCTGTCTTCATATTCGGTTGTTAAGTTTAGTTCTGCTTCTAGTGTTTCATGTGATGACCAAAATCCTTCTACTGCTGCGTATTCAAACTCTATTGGAAATGTAATTGGAAATCTTAATGCACCAGATTCTCCTGATGGAGTTCTTAGTGTAACTCCAGTTTCTATTAGCTCTATGTATTTAGCTTCGACCAATGGAGTTAATGATAGTGTATTCTCCAATAGTTCTTGGTCATTATCTATGTCTATAGTTTCTACTCCTAGGTATAATTCCTTGATTAGAATCTCTATATCATAGAATGTTGATGATACAAATTCAGCTAGTGTTAAAGATAATGTAGGTTCTATTGTAGTTCCCCATGCTATCTGTTTTTCAGCTGATAACTCTAGAGTTCCATTTATGAATACTCCATATGTTTGTGTGATATCTGCGTTTAATTCCAAAGTATTTTCTATAAGTAATAGTTCTTTGGTATTAACAGTTGGAGATAAATCTATTCCAGTTTCTATTAAAACTGATTCAACGGTAGTAACTGTTGAACTCAATTCAGTTTGACCAGTTACTTCACTAGCATAGGATAATGTAAGTTCTCCATCTAAAGTTAAACTTTGTTCTATTATTTCTGTTTTGTGTGTGGTAACTGATGGAGATAATGTAAGTGATGGTTGTAATAATTCTGTATCTGCATCCACATCTAATTGCTGACCAGCTAGAGTCAATGTAGTTTCTATCAATGTTTTATAATCTACATTAGTTACTAGTTCGTCAGCTAGTGTTAATGTTCGTTCTACTAGTTTTGTAGCAACTACCAATACTGATGGAGTTAGCTCTATTGTATTTTCTAGTAGAGCTGGATATGTAGCCAATGCAGATAGCTCATTGGATAATAGTAATGTGTTATTGAACATTACATTTGATTCAGTTAATATTTCAGAACTCAATTCAACTGTTACAGTTTGGCTATCTGTAAATCCTACATATGCCAATGGAGTAAGCTCTACTTGACTTATTAATGGATTGTTTACTTCTGATACATTTAATGTTGGAGTTAGGTAGCCGACTAACGAAAGAGTTTCTACATCTAGAAGCGTATTAACTGTATCTGGTAGTGCCATCAATGTAACTGATACTGTCTTATGATAGGACAATACTGTAGTTACTGTTGATGATAAATTAATTGTGCTTTCTATTATACTACCTAATGCATAGGTAACTGTTGGACTTAAATCTACCGAAGCTTCTATCAGTTCTGAAAGATCTTGTGTTAGTCTTAGAGGTAAAGTCAACGGTAGTTTAAGTGGCATTTATTTATAACACCTCTTGATTTATATTACATTGAAAGCCACTCATTGTTTTCACCTATTTAGTAATTACAGTTTCGGCTAACTGTTTTTTCTCTTTAACATAAGTTAAACTTTCTTCTTCCAATTCGGAAAGAAAATCTATTCTTGTGCTTTCTCTTGGGTGTGTCTTGTAAAATTCTACAATTTTTGCTACCAAAATTTCTAATCTGATTACCCTTTCGTGCAAAGTTTTGTTTTCCATATCCTTTACACGATTATCTATTTCGTCAACTGTTACCATAATTACCCCTTCTCAAAAACTATTAATGGATTACCTGAAACTATCTCTACTTGTGTAATATCTTCATAATCATCTTTATCCCAATACTTTACTTGTGTCGTGGAAATATACAGAGGTGTTGGACACCCTGAAATCCCTGTAAAAATCATATCAGTATCGTTATTTATTTTTACTGTATCTCCACTATCAAATAATTCAATGTATTTCACTCCACTAAAACCCCACTTGTTCATCCAACTTGTAGTTATCTGCGATGGTAGTGGCGTACCCAATTGATATTTGTTTATCCATATCTTATTGTTTGTAGTTGTGCAAGTCCTTCCTGTACAGTTATTACCTAGTGTTAACGCTAATTGACTTGTGCCAAGCAATGGATATGTAACTAAGTAACTAGAATTACTACCAAATGTATTGTAGGTTGTGCTTCTGGTTACAACATATGTTTTTCCCCACATACTTGCTGATCCATCGCAAAACGTATCAGTTGTTTTACCTTCAAATTCCCACGTAGCCCATACCCTACAATTAGTATAAGCGGAATTATATGATTGTATACTATTCCACGTTTTTACTACTGCACTAGATGCTTCTGGACTTGTGTATACTGACGTATCATTTATTATCAAATCAGGTGTTTCTAGTGTTACTTGATCTCCAATATTTATGAAAGTGTACCCATATCTAGCAAAAAATAGATCCCCTCCATCGCCTGCCCAACTTGGTAATCCACTAGCTAACTTTAATACCTGCCCATCTGTGCCTTTTGGTAATCGTTTCCACTCCAATGTTCCACTATTATCATTTACAAAGAGTAGATCGCCACTAGCCCAAGATTGCGCCACTTTCGCCCAATCATTAGTGATAAATGCCAATAAATCCAAATGACTTGGTGTAGATGGTTTAGCTATATAACTAGCATCATGGTTATGCGCTATGCCATTTATATTATATGTTAAACCAGATGCTAGATTTAATCCACTTGAATCTAATACCGCTCTTTCAATTCCTCCTGTATCAAATCTTATTTTATCTTCATCACTAGATTCTTCTACTTGTATCTTTGTATCTCCATCTACATCTTGTATTACTCCACTTTCAAATTGTTCTATTAAACTTAAGAACTCAACTACATCAATTGAAGTTATATCATCTCCATCTGTTAAACTATTATCTCTCCAATCTTTTGTTGCCATTAATAAATCACTTCTCCTAATCCTAAGACCATCCTAGGAATAATTTTTGGTAATACGATAAAATTAAGAAATCCTCCTAATGCACCATCTGATATTGGTCTATACATTGTATAGTCTAGCTTTAGATAGTTTGTATCTCCAGTTGTTCCTGGAACATAAAATCCATAGCTATAACTCATAGGACAATCATTATCATAGATATAAAATGATAATAACTCTCTAGTGAAAGTTGAAACACTAACTGGAAATGAATTCGTAGTCTTACTAGTGCTTCCAAAATATACCCAACTATACAATGAGCTTCCTGTATTGAAGTTTCCTTTGTATAATGTTCCGTATATTCCATATGTTCTTCTATATCCAGTTAAATAGAAAGTTCCAGAATTCATTTTGATATTAGGTGGTAGGCTAGATAAATCTACCTTAAAGACCATGTATGACCTTAACGTATACCATCCTTCAGGTGCTGGTTCGGCATAATATCCTACTAATCCTCCTCCACCAGAACTGCCAAAATTCTGACAGTTAATGTTTGCTATTGCCATTTAATCACTATATGAATTCACTCCATAATCCAATGTTATAGCTATAAGGTCAGCATCTATTGCCATGTTATCTGAAACATTAGCTGGATCTCTGTAAGCCCTAATCAATAGTAATTGTCCTCCAGCTGGACTACCAGCTGGTGTTATTGCTGTAGTCTTACTAGTAACATAGTAATCTCCAGTAGTTCCTCCAGTATCTACTATCTCTTTAGCTGTTCCCCATGCTTGGTCTATTGGATCACTATCTGTATAAGCCCTCATCTGAATACCGAAACACACACCAAAGTTAGTTGATGTGCTACCATGTGTCCAATGGAATTGAGCATACATATCTCCTCCATCGTAACTTGTTGGCATTATGATAGCCCACTCGTAGTATTCCTTAGTTGAACTGTCAAATCCAGCGATATACAATGATTGCTTATTTACGCTGTATTCTCTTTGCTGAACTATTCCAGCACCACTTGTAGTTGATGGGTGTCCTCCAGCAATTGATAATACTATTGTCTTTCTAGGATTGACAGAGTTAACTAGAATGTTTGCACCTGTATTTAGATATATATCTGTTCCATCATAAAATGTTTCAAACACCTGAATTGTATCAGCCATTTCTTCAAAGCTACCTGTTCCAGTATTAGCTATTGTATCTCCACCACTAGGAGTATCTCTCCAATCTATCTCTGCCATTATAGACCTCCTGGAAAATTAAAAAATAAAATTTTTAATTTTCCTTATGCACTCCTAGCTACAGTTGTCTTAACAGTAACTTCTAGTGTATCTCCATTCTCTACAGCTTTAGTTGAAGCAAACTTATGACGGAGTAACATATCTCCAGCACTTGCATCATTGAATACCCCAACTTCATTTACTGATAATGGTCCAGTAAATGAAAATGTCTTTACCAGTTTACCCTTGTAATCTGCTTCATAAGAAGCTGTTGCACTTGCTCTTTCTCCACCATTTGTCGTGATTTCAGTAACTAAAGCAGTTTGGTCATTAGCTTCAGCAGTAGTTCCACTACCTAATGCAATATAGGTAAAGGCTACTGGTGAATCTGCACCGACTATTAGTTTAGCTACTTCTGTCAATCCAGCATTTACTATAGTTGCCATCTTACTTTACCTCCTCTACTTTCTTATTGTTGATATACTTTCCTTTTTCTATATTCTTTATGTTGCCATACTTATCTCTAAGGACAGTTTCTATTTCAACTATTGTTTTAATCGGAAGTTCCAATGCCTTCCCTCCATATGCTTTTATTAATCATGAATGGTATAGCCCTGTAATCATAGTGCTTTCCATTACAATATCTAATGGTAGCTGTTGATCCATCTTGATATTCAGCAAAGATATACTGGCTAATCAGATTGATATCTGATTGAATTACCATAGCCCTATCCTTTAACTGACCGTATCTTATTGCACCTTCAAGCCATTTGATATTGTCTATGCTTCCAACTCCTACCCTTTTGAGTGGAACATCTATGTCTAGCCAGTTCTTTCCATCTCTACTGAAGTCTTCTTCAGTTATTTGATTTCCATTCTCTAGCTCTATGATAAACATTCTTACACCCAAAAGTATCTTACTACTAATACAAAGTCGTGGGATACTACTCCTATACCAGCATCATATGGAACTACACAAGCTAACTTTAGATACCATGTGCTATTAGCTGCTTTATCAGCTTGTGCAACTAGATAGCTTTGATTTCCTTTCAAGCATTTGTTATTGTTTGCATCTGCTGCTTGGGTAGCTGAATCATACCATGTTGAAGTTCCTGGTGCAGCGCTTGTTGAATCATAAGCCCTTAAGAAAGACTTGCTTGAAGTTCCTGTAGTTCCTACTAGGATTTCATTTTCTGGTGCAGTAAGTGATTCTAAATCTGTTAAGCTATCCCATGCTTCTAGTCTAGGTCTAGCCGAACACGCTTCATCTTCAAATGTTACTACTAGTTCATACTGCCTGGTATTAGTTCCGTAGTTTGGACATTGTGCATAAACAGCTGGAACTGCACCTGTTATATCAAACCATATTTCTTCAGCTAGTTTTGTAGAACTTGCTGGAAGTGTAACTGGATCTAATGCACTAGTTGTTGTATCTGGTCCTGTTATCCACATGATTGAAGTTCCAAATGATATAGCTGTCCAATTAGGATTTACATCATTTATTACATAGCCAGTAGTTCCACCAGCTGTTTCTACATAAATATTAACTGTAGGTTCTGCCATTAAACTGCCTCCGTATTAAGATATCCACTTAATGTTTTATATCCTCCAGCTGTAAACATCTCTCCTGGAACAGTTGCATATTCAGTAATATGCATATGCAAATGTCCATCAATCGTTTCAGCTTCTCTATTAGTTGGATAATAATTTCCTGTTACTCTAATTCTCCATAGCTTATATCCACTTGCAGTTGATTCATCTGGAGATAATACAACTGCTATCTTTGCATAGCTTCTTCCTCTTAGTATTCCTCCAGCACTTCCAACTGCATTATTTCCTATTCCACATATTAGGAAAGCGTTTTCGATAGTTCCATCTAAAAGCAATCCATTGTTATAACAAGCAAAATAAGTTTGCTGTATTGTATCACGATATGATCCTACTTGGTCAGAAGTCCATACTGAACTTACCTTTGCATTGTATATCATATAATCAGAATCATTGTAGATATAGATTATAGGATAGTCTTCATAGGTAATACCAGCTTCAGTTAATCCAAAATCCCATTCAGTAATCTCATTTGCTTCAGTAAATGGAATATCTGAATAGTATCTTATGTTAATCAAAGCCCTGGTATTCATACGACCAGCTATAGTTTCATATCCTTCCGTCATGATTTAGCCCTCGGTATTCCCAATAATTTAACAGCAAAGTTATATTCCTGTGCTGTCATTCCTTTCAATGGATAGTATCTAAAGTAAACAGTTATCGGTGATTCTGGATTATTAATCACTCCAGTAATGTATAGGAATCTTCCTGTAAAATCTCCATCGCTTTCAGTATCGAATCTAACTAAATCTACCGTGCTTTCGGCACTTCCGTTTTGATAGAACTGGTCAATGTCAGCAGTAACTAAACAAGCTATAAGGTCCATGTTGTTAGATTGATTTACTATATCAAAGCTACCCTGTGAGTAGTTAGGATATGTAACATCTGTTAAAGTTATCCTTAAGTCATAGTTGTATAAAGTAGTTTTATCTCCTGTTTTAGTTAGAATGATATCTGGAACTGCTATGGTAATCTTAATCCCCCTCCAGTATTGCCATCGAAGATTCCTCTCATGTAAGCTTCATCGTTCCTGATTCTTAGGATTTCATCATCTTGGTATGGAGTATCTGCAATCATGGCTAGGAACTGATCGCCCATAGCTCTGTAAGAATACATGACCTTGCTTAAGTTCTGTGTCTTTTGGGATTTGTCTATACTCATCTTTCCCTGTTCGTAGTTAAATCCAACTGTATCTATCCCCATAATCTTTTGCATACAAAAGTAGCAAGTATAGAATAGACTAGCACCATAAGCAGCTTTAACTCTCCAATGGTCATATCCTAAGTAGCCTATGATAGTTGCTGTTAGCTTTGCATATGGCAATACATATGTTTCAGCTAAAAAAGCTAGATCGGATATGATAGCATCGTTAAGTTGTCTATGTGTGCTGCCCACTATGGAATAGATTACCTGGATATCATCTATTAGTAATAGTGCCATAGTTTCCTCCAGTATAAGGGAAAAATAAAAAAAATAAAATCCCTTATGTTAGTGAATCTACTAGCTTTGTTACTCCGTTTGCTTTGATACTCATTATGTTAAGCATCTCGTATCCTATGATTCCCATTTCCATTCCATCGACAGCTTCCCATCTCTTGATGGTAATAGGCATCTTTTGTGCTGCTTTGATTCCAACTTTGGTATCTATGACATAATCGACATTAGCAGTTCCATGCAAGTCTAGGTAAACTCCCATGTTGAGTCCATTGATTTCTCCCATATACTGACCTTCGATTAAAGGCTTTCTTGGGAAATTCTCATCAGAAATCTTGTAATCCCTGTTGATGAAGTAATCTGACATCATCAATGCCTTACAAGTTGCTTTGTTAGCCCATAGGATTTTTCTGTTTCCAGCACTAGCATCTAAAGAAACTTCCTGTTCGATTACGACATTGGCTAGGTCTTCCCAATCCATAGCTGTTCCATCTGTATATGCAAACTTGTTTTCATTATCAGTAAATGTTACTCCTTCGACTACATCTTTAAGCCATTCATTTTCATAAATGGCTATAGCCTGTCCTACTGATTCAATATCTTCGGCTAGGATATCTATCGTGGAAAGTTTAAGGTCTATGAAGTTCCATGCTGTCTTAGCTGCAATCATATCTATAGTTCCTTTGATTGAAGTATAGCTTGGTCTAGCAAATGGCATTGGTGTGGGTGATCCAGTTCCACCGATTCTATATGCTGTGATACCTTCTTTCAATGGATATTCTATGATTCTAGTTCCAGCTTGACCAAAGTCCATAATTGGAAATTCTGCTCTAAGCAAAGATTTTTCTTCAGCTTGTTTGATGATTTCCTGTTCTAGTTCTGTGTCTTGGAATATAGCTACCTGTGGAGAATCTGACATAGCTAGGTTAACTGTTCCCTGATATCTATTTACTAAGTTAACTAGTTTTACCATTTATGTTCCTCCTGTATCTGTATCGGTATCACCGAATCCATTAAAGAATACTGTGCATACTTCACCAGTTCCACCATTACAGAATGTCTTTGCTAATCCTTCACCTATTTCTGTGGTAACAGCTTGCATATATCCAGCTGTTGAAGCTGATACAGTTAACAAAGCACCATAGGTAGTTTCAGCTTCTATGGTAATGTTTGCTAATCCCCAGCAAGTTACTGATATGATAGGTCCAGCATTATCTGTGGAGTCATCTACATCATCGTTACAAACACCATAAATGGTATTTGAAACAAATGAAGTTGTAGCCTTAGCCCATGTTCCAGCTGTAGTATCTAGATATACAAGAGTTCCAGCAGTTATAGTTGAACCGGCTGTAACTGGAATCCAAAAAACATTAAAGTTTAATGGAGTTCCAATACCTCCCATTGTTCCACTAGAGAAAAGATTTGCCATTAGTTAACCCTCCCATCTAGATTGAATCCCATCGTCTTTACAGTATCTCCACCGTTTATCTCAACGGCTTTCTTCATTCTTTCTCTGAAAGGCAACTGATTAAGCTCTTTCAATGGATCTTCAGCAGGTGGGGTAGATATTGATTTAGGTGCATTAGTTACTGGCTTTGTTGAAGTCTTATCCACCTGTGGAGTTCTTGGTGTCTTCTTAACTAAAACTTGTTCCCTTATTCCATCTCTAAGTTTGATAAGTTCTTCTAGATTACCATCATCAGCTAACTTCAATAGTTCAGCTGTTCTAGCAAAATGGTCGAACTCACTTCCATCAAAGACGGAAAGGAAAGCTTCACCGTTCACAATTTCACTTATGAAAGGTTCAGCAGTTGCAGCTAAGTTTACACGGAGAGCTTTGTTTTCCTTTCGGAGTTTGTCTATGGTTTCCATATATTCTTGCTCTTTCATATTTTCACCTATTGCGTTATTTACTAGGTGGAGTTTTGCACCTTGGACTTGTGGTCTAGGGCAAAACCCATCATCCACACATTGTGGTATGACCATGACATGAGTTGGCACATAAGAGAAATTAGTATCCTCTTGAAATGCCAATAGTTGTGGGGATACTCCTTGTTGTTCTTTTACATATTGGAGATATTCATCTTTCGTGATTTCTCCTTCTCCCCATATCCAATCGTCTTCAATCCATGCATTATTAATCAATCCTATGAATTCCTTAACTGGATGAGTATCTTCAGCGTTCCATTTCTTTACATCTGGAAAGGCTATAGGTAGTCCTTTGAACTGCGAAACTAAGTCCTTCAAATGTTCTGAAGTAAATGGAACTGGAATCTTATCGGTAGTATAGAAACTACCAACTGATAGCATAGGTCCTTTGACCTTCTTACCTGATATAGCAAGATTAACTTTCGTTCCATAAACAACTTTCATGATATACCTCCTACTACCATCTCATGCAGTTCTTCTATTAGATTCTCCATGATTGCATGGACCTTTGGATTATCACCGTGATAGTAAACTATTTGTGATTGACTTATGATTAAGTTCTGAACTGTAGCAATTAAGTTAGCTTTTTGCTGTGCATCAAAGATACTTGATTGCTCAAATATTACATTTACATCTAGACCAGTAGCTTCCTGGATTAATCCTTCAATGAAGACTTTAACTGGCAACTGGTCTGGCTTGATTGCATTTGCTATGATGAAATCTACATTCTGTCTTGATTGAGTTGTATCTCCTTCTGGAACTAGAAGTTGTTTTGGAAACTTCATGCCTATCCAAAATCTAGAAGTAATCTCATCGAATAATGCATCTCCTCTAAACTGTTGCATCCCAGCATTAATGACGACTACCTTATAGCCAGGTGGTAGAACATAATCGGCATCTGGTGGTCTATTCCTCAATGCATTGGCAACTTGCCTTCTTTGTTCAGCTGGTGCATTTACTGGAGATTCTATAATCCATGTTGGTGCTCTGTAGATATCGTTCATTATCCTGTTGACTTCCCTGATTCTCTGCATATCAAATGCAGTATTGAACATTGGTAGTATAGCAGATATACCATGTATATCTCCATCGAACAATGAGTTAATTACCAAGAACTTGAATCTCTCTATTGGTAAATCTCCTTTCTCATTACCAGCTTGTGTTATCCTTTCTATCTCATTCTGTTGGTCTAGCTCAATTTGAAATTCAGATTTATCCCTGATTAAGAAAAGGTCTGGAGTGAACTCGACCATACCAGCACCGAAGATATATGCACCCAATACTAGTCTTTTCAGTTTAACTTCATTGAGTCCAACTTTCTCACACCAAGCTTTAGCTTCTTGTGCGATTTGTGGATCATCTGCCCTGATGTCAAATCCTTTTACTACATTGGTAGCTAGAACATTTAAACCCGTCCATACTTCTTCAAACGTTAAGTAGATATACTTAGCGTTCTTCATCATCTGTTCTATGGTAAGTTTAAGGTCTAGTATTTCTTCAGTTCTTTGCTTTTTGGTATATGGTTCACTAAGCCTCTCCATTGATTCTAAGAAAAGTTGTTCCCTCTCTTTACCGCTTACGGGTTTATTACCTCCTAAAGCAGTAATACGATTAGCATAATTCTCTACCACAATAGAATATAATTTAGTATTCTATATATTCGTTTTCTGCAATACCTAATCGCTTAAGGGTAACGGAGAGCTTTTAGTTTCTAGAATTTCAGTTGTCCATCCTCCAGGAAGCATAATCATACCTCCTTCAGTAGCCAACTGCTCTTTAATCATACCTGCCCATGACTTAAGTTGTGCAGCTGAAGTTTCCCTTAGTGCCTTGACTTTTAGTTTATGAACTGGTGTATTAAAAATTATTTCCTTTGTCATATTGTTTATGACGAAACTTATTTGCGTTTTCTCTTTCTTGACATCTTTCTGAATGTCTTTGCCAGACTTGCTCTTTTTCTTGTAGTTGGATTTGACGATTTCAATCCTCTCCTTATACATTCATCTGTAACTTTACCTCCACAATATTTGGTAAAGCTTCCCTTCTTCATCTTCTTAGGTATCCATTTCTTTTTGGATTTAGCCATCATATGATTAAAAGCAAAGATATATATAATTCTTTTGTTTCCTTTCTTGTGTAATCTTATGATAAAAAACAAAAGGATTAATTGTCGTGAGTTTGCCCATATATCTCTCGACCATGCCCTAGACTCTAAGTGGCATATCTGTCCTCCTGAATATCCCCATCATAAGATTACTCATATGGAACTCCTAGGCGAAATCGGTCCATAAAACCATCTCCTAAAAGAAATGATCTGGCATATGGATATAAAAAAAATAAAGGTGGTGAAATAATCCCTTTATGATACTCTCAAAAAATCTTATCCACTTTGAAAAAATGGAGTATCTATGCCTAGGAGTTCCACCACATGGAACTTCTATAAGAATAATAATAACATGAGTTCTTATTATATCTGGTCCAAACTATAGGAGTTCCACTACAGAAAAGATATATAAATAGAAGCCGTATATCGATTATGGGAGTATCTGAATCCATTATATGGCTATTATTCTTTCTTGGAATATTCCTATGTCCAACTATTGTAGTTATGTTAGTTGTATGGATTATGGATATAAATGAAAGAAAAAAAATTAATTAATTTTTTTATATGTTATCTTGATAGATTTTATATGATTTTCCATAGCTTCGTCTATATCTTCTGGATCAATCGGTAGCCAATCTAGCTTGTCTTCAATTTCTTCATGCTTGTTAGCATAGTGCTTTCCTTTGTTATGGTCTTTAGCTGTCTTCTCATTATCCCAATTGGAATAAGTTTTTATTGTTACTGTCATTTCAACTAGTTCATCTTTGCCACATATCCTACAAACTGGCTTACCATTTTCATCATATGGCACTTTATGAGAACGGAATTCATCATCCCATTCCTTTCCACATATTCTACATTTCATTTCTTCACCTTCTTATTTAATTGACTTAAATGCTTTTGACAAACTGATACACCGAAAGAAAGAGAATCCTTTTCGATAGTAACTCTATCAACTGCGAACTGAACACATCCTATGACTTGACACTTAGGTATAGTTTGTTTCATACAAATACCTCATCGCTGTCCTTCAATATCAATCTATTGAACTTCTTGCCATCCAATATAACATCCTTATCTTCATGATTCATTGGACTATCTGGTATAATCTCGATGGCTTCCACTTGATTACCATCTACATCATGAAGACCTACACGGATATTGATGATAGCCAGGTCGGTTTCTATGTGCAATAGATTATCTGAACGATTGTTCGTAGTAAAGCTAATCCTTCTCATTGTATCTCCTTATCTATTTGCTTCCATGCCTTTAGGCTTAGAAGATTTGCATAATACCATTCTGCACCAGTAGGGCTATCATGATGGAAGTTGTTTATGCTTAAGCCTCCCCTACCATTATTATAGATATGAAATGTGCATTCGCATTTAGGTAGGATTCCCATAAGGAAATCCTCTCCTGTATCTGCTTTAAGTATCTTCCATCCATCTATGCCTCTCCATCCAAAGTTATGCATTGATACATACCAATCCTTATTGGCATATCGCTTTTGCTTTTGTCGAAGGATATCCGTTAGAGATTCATAGAAGTATTCATATGTATCCATCCAAAAGATGGAATCATCCCATAGCTCATTACGGATATCCCTCTCGGAGATATCTTTGTCATAGTTGAAATCTTCAAGATGATCCATTCTATATTTGGTTTCATGGTCAACTATATCACATTCATCCCAGGATAGTAACGGTTTAATCATTATGTTTCGCCTTTATGTTTTCTCCTAGCTTCTCTTTTGATACAACATATTCTTCTAATGTGGATATGCCATCGTCAATCTTTCCAGCTTTGATTTGATTTATTGCTGCTTTTATTATGGCAACTTCAACTGTTATCATCATCTCCATTAACAATGATGCTACAGCTTTTTCATCTTCAACTTGTTCTTCTATCATCTGACCACCTTTATCTGTTCATCTGTATATCCTTCCATCTTTCCAAATTCTACGATAGCGTTTTTCATTTCTCTACCAGCACCACGCCTTAGTTCATCCATCACTATTTGTCTAGGGCTACCATCTTCCCTTACCAGTTGTAGATTTGTTAGGAATGTATGCATTGTTATTCCGATATACATTTCCCTAATTGATATACCGCCTAGGTATTCCTTCAAGACTTCCATAGGTCTTTTCTGGTCAACTAGCATTTTTAGTATTCCTTTCATTCCTAACAATGCAGCTTCGTTTCTCATCCACTCATCGTCATCTATGAATGGCTTGAATAACAAAGGTCCTTCTTTTGCTACATCTTCATCTGTTAAAAGATTCTTATTATCCAAAAGTGGATTAGAACTTTTGAATGGCATATCAACAACTTTCTCAAATACTTTTTCCATAAATACACCAAGAGAAAAGGAAAACAATATCCTACAATATTGCTTTTAATCCGAATTTATGCAATACATAATTCACACCATATGAATTAATGCAATACAAAATTCAGACACGAATTTAACAAATTCCAAAAAGCTTATATAGAAATAGAACACTATACAAATATAGGCATGAGTTATCATGCTCAACTAATTCTAATTAATTGATAGAGAATTTAATATGCCTATTAAATGCAATATTGCATTAATTAAGGATCTTATTAGAACTTAATAGATACTTATTAAGGTAGTATATGTATCTAATAGATACTTAATACGGAAGCCGAAAAAAGTCGGCTTTAATATATTATAATTTTTGAGAGAGAGAGTTACTAGATATATCTATATTTCGTACAGGCATACCCACTATGCCGTTCATGACTAGGTTTATTATAACGGAAAAAAAAATGTAGTAGGGAATAATCCCTACTGAGTTGAGAGTAGAAAGTTGACTAACTCTTGGGAGAATTTTGATATGCCTTCGTTGTATATTTTAGCTGTTAATGTTTCTGTGTTGATGTCTATGTAATCTAACTTGTGGACTTTGTGGAAATCTTTTATATCTTTGAAGATGTGTTCATTTTGCTTGTTGCAGACTATTCTTACTTTGTAGCTGATATGTTCTAAGCCATCCATGCTTATCACCTCCGTTTTATAGAATTAAAAAGAATTAATTATTTATTTATTATTTATTTATTTATTTATTTATTTATTTATTATTTATTATTATATTATATTGTGTAATGTATTAATTAATGAGTTTAAGAGTATAAGAGTAACTTATACTAGTTATAATATCTATATCTATTATGTAATGGGTGGTATAATGGGTATGATATAATGGATATCATATTTACTATGTTTACCTTATTAAGTATCTATTAAGTTCTAATGGGATAAAAAAAGGTAGAATATATTTATTTAGTTCTTTTGGATATTGATGTTAACGAATGATAGTTCATGTATCATGTTTGGACACATTAAGTCTAACATGATTAGTCTTGTTATGATTTCATGTAGCTCTTGGTATTCATAATGATCATCAACTACTATTTCTTCTTCTGGAGTTACTAATTTAATTGTTAGTATTACACTCATGTCTTTCACCTTATATATCCCATATCCTTGTATGTAAAGTTTCATCATGTGGAAATTGTTGTTCCACATCTTGTAAATATTTTGCATCTCTAAGTAGTATTAGTTTATCAAATGTTGTTACATATGGTCTTGGAAATTTAAATATTTGTCTAAGGTAATATACCCTAAACTTGTTTCTAAGTTGTGCGAATATTTCATCGCACTCTTGCTCTGCCTTTATCTCTAACTCTTTTATGATACTGTCTAACATATGCTAATCTCCTAAGTTCTTATAGTTCTAATGACTATAAGAACTCAAACAATAGAATAAAAAAAAGTAGAATTAATTTAATTTATTTAATTCTCCATATGCTTATAGATATTTCTCTTAATGAGATTTGTATTCTCTTATTGAAGATATCATTTATCTGTATATGATTTCTATCTATGTATATGCTAAACGTTTTTTATCACCTCAATGAATAGGAAGATAAAAAAATGGGTAGAATAATATCTACCCTAATGGGATTTATAAGAATGTTCCACGCTTGTTCTGTGCGTTAGTTACCCATGAGTCGTATTCTTGCTGTGTCATAACAGCTGATTTGAAAGCTGATTTATCCTTTAAGGATTTGAATTTAGCATTGATGGACTTTGCTGTTTCTCTAATCAAATCGTATATGGGTGCTATGCTTTCGTCAGTTGACCTATATGTATGATATGAATGGTCATCTCTTGTTTGGCAATTTTGTGCCATCATGACCAACATATCTTTTTCGTCTTTAGTTAGTTCTAGGGTATCTAGTGCTATCTCTAGAACTTTATCTGTGATCCATGGTCTTGGTATATTGACCGTCTTAACTTGGGATTTATCCAATCGTTCACGGAAAATCCCATCAGGCATTTTCACTTTCTTTGTGCCATCGGCACTTACCTTTATGGTATTGAATTTATTTTCTGACATATGTTTCTACTCCTTTATTTAGTTGGTAGTATTGTTGTGTATTGTATTACACATAACTACCAATTGATAGAAAAGAAAAAAAGAATTATATTTTAATAATTCATTTTATGTTTTGATTTTATTTTTCTGTTATAATATTTAAGTATATTAGTTTTAAAGTTTAGTAATTAAGTTTGTTACACGCTGGAATTCTTTCCTAACGTGGGAGATTATGGATTTTAACATGGCTTATAATTACTTTTTGATATTATCGCTGGGTAATTTTTGTAGGTCATATGCTTCTTTGAGTTTATTTGCTGGTATCTTTCCTTCATGCACTATGTTGCAGAAACATATTGATTGATCTATCTTGGTATCTATCATATCATGTATTATCTTTCTCATGAACTCTAGCAATTGAGCTAGATGTTCTGGATTAGTTTTCTCTAATAATGATTCGATTACGAATGTTCGGAGTCCAGCACTATCTATGCCTAGGATTCCTTCATCAATGTTTTCAGCATCTCTAATTATTGAGAGCTGTAGTATTTCTTTATAATCATCTGAATCTATTTCTTGGAACTTTAATGCCATAAGTATATCACCATCCTATATGTTCTATTTCTTTCCCATTCTAATTCATATTTTATTATCCAGTTGGGATTAAGCTTTAGCAGTTTCGTATATGCTATCATATGATCCATTATCATTGTCATCTTCTTGGTCATCTTCTGATTGATAAGTATCTCCTTCAGTTCCGTATCCTTTGGGATATCTATCAAGTAGCTGATTAAGTGGTGTGGTCTTGCCATGTTCATCTATATCATTTAATATAGAATCTTCGTATGTTATATATCTTGTGTATTCTATTATTTCTCTTGATAGTAATTTTACTTTGTTCTTTATCATGTATTCAAATGTTCTTATCCTTCCTTCGTTGTATGCTTCCCAGTTAAATTCTTTCCAGTAATCTTGATTCTCTAGATAGCGTTCATATTTTCCAGTATAGTATGGATCATCCCATGGTAGGAACTTTAATATTTTGTAGTCATATTCTGGTAGCTGTGCTGATATATCTATCCATGTTATTTCACTTTGCTTTGCTAGTTGCTGTCCGTTCTTTGTTAATGTCCATCCGTATATTCCGTGATATGCTGAATTGTATATGTCATATACATTTCTCATTTTCCTTAAGTCTAGTTTCATTTCTAGTATAGCTTCTTTATCCTGGGAATGATAGTAGCATTTGCATATGTTCTTTGTGTATGGAATACCTAGTTTCTGTAGCTTGTTTATAATCCCACATATCTCTATTCTTTCTTCTATTGTTAGCCATTGAGTCATATATCTCAATCCTCCTATGGGTGTTATTCCAAACAACACCCAACTAATAGAAAAAAAAGAACAAAAACACGCTAACATATTTAAATGAATAGCTATTATTTACTATTGGTGAACACCAATGATAGATATAGATACAATTGTAACTATTGGACTTCCAATAGTAACACTTGCTATTGGGTATGGGATTAAAGCTTTGAGAGATGGTGGACAACTACCAGCTATTCAAACTAAGATGGAAGATGTGGGTATTCTAGTTGAGTGCGTTAACGATGTAGTTAAGACATTCAATGAATCCCTTAAAGATGGTAACATAGACGGTAATGAAGTCGAAGTTATCATAGGTAAGCTTAATGCTTTAGGTGCTGCAATAAGTAAATTGCTGTTGTGATATTATGACTACATTAGATCCAGCTGTTATATCTACAATAATCTCTGGTGTCATGCTAGGGATTTACAAGTTTTTTATTTCTCGCCCATCTGCTAAAAAGCAAGAACAAAAGATTCTAACTAAAGTTGATGAGAAAATAAAAACTGAAACTTGTCCTCCTTCTGAATCTACTCCAGCTAATACTATTGATACAGCTGAAGCTCAACTTAAGTCAGCTGAAAAAGCTTTGGCAGAACTTAGAGTTGAACGTGAGAGATACAGAGCTGTTGCTGTTAGTAATCCAATGCCATTAGATGAAGCCTTCTATATTATTCAGAAGAATGTTTCGATGTATGATTCCATAACTAGATACTGTTCAGTTTCTAAGATGGAATATCAGAAGCTAGTTCCTAAACCTGCTGGTGAATATACTTACTTCCATAATGGATATGCTATTGACTATGAGATAAAACATTTTACTGAAGTCGATGATGAGAATCCATCAGTAGTTCATGTATCGCCTACATTTAGAGTGCTTAGAACTAGAGTGGTATAGTGCCTAATGAGAATCCAGTAGATGGAAAGTGTAACGCTAGAGTTACTAATCATATGTCTAAGTATGGTAAGGTGATGTATTGTGGTAATCATGCTGGATTCAGAACGGATCACTTTGGAACTGGTAGATGTTTCTGTCATGGTGGGTGTAGTCTTAAAGGATTTAATCATGGGAGATTTATACATGGGGGTAGAATGAAATTGCCTAATCCAGATTTGATTGGTGCTAGGGAGAACTTCATTGATGAGTGGGAGTTCAATAAGTTTTGGGAATTAGTTGAAGCTTATGTTAAGGACTTAAGTGAAGATGGTATGATACCGTTGAATGAATTTGATAATACTCAAATTCAAAATGGTGCTATGAAAGTTATCATGATAGTTCGTGGTAATCGTAATGCAGCTAAAGCTGGTAAGGTCTTTGATAGTTCTAGGTTGGACATGGCTTTGAATCAAACATTCAAAGAGCTTAAGGCTAGTAAGTTGGCTAGGGAAGGTGAGAACTCCAATGTCAATATGAATGTTAATAGTGTTCATGTTCTTAGTATGGTAGCTGCGTTGAACTCGGAGATTGTTAATGAATCAAAACAACTCACAGATGGAACTCCTGAAGTCTTGGATGATCCATCCGTCAAGATGGATTGAAGATACCCTACCTTATCGTGGGCGTAAACAAATCCTTGAAGAACAACTTAAGTTATTCTTGGATTCAAATGAATCGCAGAGAGTTCTTTACTATGGTAGGCGTATGCTTAAGTCGTTTGGATTTAAGCTAGATATAGCGCATAAATGTTTTTGGTATCGTAATACTTATGCATTGATATGCACTCCTAGGGATGACCAGGCTAAGGAGTTCATTGAAACTTTTAAGGATGAGATATTATATCAGCATGATTTGCTGAATGATATGGTAGTTAAGGATAACAACTATGAAGTTTACTTTGAGAATCCTAGCGTGTTAGGCACATGGTCTAGGATTAAAGCTAGTGTATTACCAGATGAAGCACAAGCTGGTAAGAAGTTAGCTGGTCGTGGAGTTTCTGATTTATACTTTGAGGAATGTCAAGATATGAATCGTGATGGTATGGGATTCGTATTACCTACTATCATAGGTCAGAACATTGAAGGTCGTAATAAGACCATCAACTATAATGGAACTGTAAGATGGACTACGGATTGGTATCTGCATTTCGTTACTGAATCAGCTGACCGTGGTATGGGATTTACTTTAACATATCCTACTTGTGAAGTTGATGGTAATTATAATGTTAGCATATCTAATTCTCCTAGAATAACTATTGAAGAATTGGAACAGCAAAAGTCTATCATGGGATTGCCTTTGTTCTTGGCTAACTACTGTCTTATACCCATGGATAAATCAGATGGAATATTTGCTGTATGGATTCCTAATATATGTATTGCAGAAAATGAATTTAATATTGCTAAAAATATAATTGTTGCTGGTCTTGATATTGGATTTGAGATTAATAATTCTGTATTGACTCTAGGGTATATTGATGATAAAGGTATGCTTTGGGTATTCTATTGCTATGTCTTTCCATTGAAGACTAGCTTTGAATCCATCATGGATTATATTATAAATCTAAAACGGATCTATCCTAGATTCCAATGGATATCTATAGATGAAACTGGTAGTGGTAGTAAGGTAGTCAGCGATGCTAATCGTATATTAACTAATGCTGGTATATCTCTAGTTGGTAATGTAGCTAGGATGAAGTCTAGTAAAGCTGGTAACATTCAGCATAACTTGGGAGTTAAAGTATCTAGGGCTTGGAAGGAAGATGTCATTAAAGGTATGATATCTGATTTCCAATCTGATCTTATTCGTATATTGAATCACCAGCGATTGATATCTGAATTGAATTCATTTACTTGGGAAGACTTGGAACGAAAGCCTACTGGTGCTAGTAGTCCAGATTGCTTTGATAGCTTGATGTTATTGATGAATTGCTATTGGGAGATTAATCCATATCATGCTGGTGCTGATAGTGGTCAGCACTTTAATAAGTTTGAGTTGGAAACTCCAAAGCTTGACAAAGCTGTTAAGCCTAAAAAAAGGAAAGATAGCCTAGGTCAAGATATCTTTAGTAAAGATGAACTAGGCTATCAGCGTATGATACGGATATAGTAGTATCGTGGAGTGGATTAACTTAATAATCCTTCAGGCTAACTAGCCTTGCCTATACTCTACTCACGCAGACGGAGTAATTAACCTGTAATGAATGATGGCTAGTCTAGTTTATCATCCATCTTCAGGCACGATAGGTAGCTACTCTTTCACGCTACTATATCTCTGGACCAAAGTATCTCTGCAATACTTTATCGGCTATCTCTCTTGCTAGTATCACTAGCTCTTTAGCTTGTAGTGTTAGAACTGAATTGTCATTTCGTTTAGCTTGTTCCCTTATGTTCATGTTTACTTTAGCTTGGATTATGTCTATGATAAATGAACTAAGGTCTTCTAGTTCTTTGATTGATTCTTCATCTGGTGTTTGCATATTATTCACTTGGGTATGAATCGTGGGATATCTTGCTTTGCAGCTTTTGCATTTAATGCATTTATCTCCCAATCATTCAACTGATGGTCTATATCATAGAATCTTTTTACCATAGATCCCCATTCAGCTTTGAATGATTCTGGTAGTTTTTTGTATGGAACTTGGACAGTTATAGATACATATGCATTATCTAGTCTTCTTGGATATCCATTGTATTCTGTTAGTTGTATGTTCACTTCTTTCTTAGTTGATAGTGCATTGATTTCATCTAGTGTCATTGATTCAAATGTTTCCCTTATATTTGATTCTCTCTTTATCATCTCTTGCTGTAGTGTATGCCTATACATTTCTTCATATTTTCTTTTCAGTTCTTGGATTAAACTTATTGACATATAATCACACGAAAAAAGGAAAAGACGAATTTAAATATCTAATTCAAATCCGTCATGCTTTACTAATTTAGATTGCTTTACTGAATTTAAGAACGCTTCCATAACTGAAATATTCTCATCAGTTATATCACCGAATTCAGTTCCTTCACATATCTTACATACTTCAGTTGACAGTTCTGTAATGACATTACATACCTTGCATTGTTTATATGTAGTTCTATCTTCTTTGATTTGTGATAACAAATCTACTAACTTTATTTTCAATCTATCTTCTCCCAGCAATAGTTCGCTTCATTATAAGGACACTCATATGGGCTATCCTTTTCATTTGTATAGATTAAACATTTCCTTTCGCATATGAGACATTCATATGCTTCAACGATATTTGAATATTTCATTAGACCACCTCTAATGGAATACCATCATCTTCAAAGTATTCCATAGCTGACTTCTTATTGATATATACTTTCTTCCAATCTCCTGTATTATCTTCTTTCTTTTCTATCCAGTATTCATAACTGGTAACATCTGAATCTATTAGCTGTTGCTTTGCTTTCGTTATGGCTACACGCACATGGAGAACTGATAGTTCTTTAATTGGTATAGCTACCCAATCCATGTTATAATTAGGATCATCTTTGTATTTATCTCTCCTTACAATAAAATATAATCTAATCAATTATTCTCACCGTGAACTCATCTATTTCTGGATGGTGTATCAATTGATATTTAATTCCACACTTAGCACAATAGGCAGTAGATTCAATAACTGGTGTAGGTATATCACAAATGAAACACATAAGAGTTTTAGGATAGGGTATAGTTTCCCTATCCTTGGTGGGTGATATATGGCTACTCATGTCATTACCTTATGAATTAGTTTATGACATCTCTTGCATACCAGCAAGATATTATTATTGTCTTTATAGTCTTTATATCTTTTGTGCATACCTCTACTATTTCCTTCTCCGTTTGGTATCTTATGATGGAACATAGTTCCTTTATTAACCTTGCATAGTTCACATTGATATCCATGTTCTTCTCTTAACTTGTGCCTTATTTTATGACACCATAATGTGCAGTTGCTCTTTGGCTTAATCTGTTTGCCTAGTATCTGTTCAGGAATACTTGACCTCACAGTATTTGCAGAGTCTTCCATCCTCATCACTTGCATCATCATTATGGTATGTGTGTCCACACATTATACATTTGAAATGATTTTGTTTGGATTCATATTGGTCATTTACATATCTTGGCATAGTCTTTAATCACCCTATTCAATTCAGATTCGGAGATTAATTCTTCTATATGATCTCTTATTGTATCTCCATAAGTTATTTCTTCTAGGAATATACCAGAATCATACCCATAGTTAGTAACTATCATATTATGCTTTCGACATAGTTGTTCATATTCTTGTAGAAACTGAATCTTCTTTACATCTGATTCATACTTCTCTAGTGTTGCTAGTTTGTTTAATTCTTCTTCAGGCTTTAGAACAAATGTTACATCTATCCTAGTTCCTAGTTCTGTTGGTATTGTTACTGATAGTTTATGTCTTGTGATTAGTTCAGTTGCATCATCTGGAGTTAGACCATAGTCATTAATGGCTTCATCTCTAAGTTGATATACAACTTCATATAATTTTTCTTCACCCTTCTTTGTTATAGTTGCCATTCCAATACTCTCCTAACTACTTTGCTCATGGACTCCATACTATCCCTAAGTAGTTTGTATTTATCTTCCTCGTTACCACTCCAGTTGTTTACATACAATGCCATATCAGTATCTAGGTCTTTGCCTTTGATACCTAGTGTTTTCATTATGATATATGGAACTGAAGCTGCAATCATTTCCTTTAGGTCTGGTGGATTATCCGACCTTCCAGTTCCTTCCTGGAAGTCTAATACCCAATGAGTATATTCATGCAATAATGTAATCATGACTTTAGTATTGCTATTACATATGCGCTGATTGATATTGATACTGTCCTTACTACAGTATCCTCCTTCCTTTGAAGTTGATTTATAGAATTGTATTGGCACTTGCTTAGAGATATGATCCATCATGTTATGTAGTGTATCCTTTAGATTTCTATCCTTGACATACTTGTGTATCTCATGAACATCTAGTTCTTCTCCATCTGTTTGTGATACATCAAAGACATATACTTTCCTAAATCCTATCAATGCTTTTTCTGATAGGTCAGTTCCATCTTCTCCTATCTTGATTAAGTTCTTGAACATTGGTGCTAGTATTGCTATGCCTTTCTCTCCCTTACGGACATATCGTTTCATGGTCAGCCACTTACGGAATCCAGCTACATAACTAGCTTCAGGACATTGAAGCCATATCAACATACTGTTATGCCATGAGTAGTGATGGAACATAGCCATAGTGTTTAGCATCTTCTTGTATTCCTTTGTGTGGATAACTCCCTTAGATAAGTCTATGACTCTATCTATTTGTTCGTTCATTATGTTATCTATCTTTTCTTTGAAGTCTTTACCTGTTGTAAAGGTTAAGTCAATCATGTAGCTTCACCAAATCATTATCTAAATCTATTACCTTCATAGCATATCCTCTTTGATAATTCTTAGACTTCTAGAACATTGTCCTTCATCTGAATATCTATTTACAGATAGTTCATCTAATGCATCGGCTATCCTAATTAAGGATAGTGCTATAGATTCTAATAATTGTTTAGTTTCTATGTCTATCATTATACCACCCTACCCTCCAATAACATCTTTTCTAATTCTTTGTTTAAGTCTGGAGATTCTATCCATGACTTCATCATCATTTGTTCGTGCCTCATCTCTCCACGATATACATCTCTTACTATCTGGTATTCATACATCCAGTATTCAATTAGATCATTCTTATCATTCTCTTTGGATTTACCAGCTACATATTGTTTCACTAGTTTCATGTCAGTTAGTATTCTAACTACATTGTCAGTTCCCCTAACACGAACACCTTTGAGCTTTGCTATTGGACTACCTAATGTTTCGGATTCCATTTCTTATGTTCCTCCTTTTGGAAATCTGATCCTTCTCGATATCCTAGCAAGTAACAATCAGTTGCTACATCTAATACTTTAGAATACTGCATTGTATTAATATCTAGATTATCAAAATACTTATGGATTATCTTACTAATCTTTTGTACTGTATCATCGTTGCTTTGGCATTTCTCCATACAAGACACCGACCTTCATACATTCAACTGCTAGTGAACATACTTTGTTCATAGTTGCATCATCGTATTCATCTTTCTTGAAATGCTTATATACAATTCCTGCTAGGACTTCTCCCATTCCATTTACATCTTCTTTCAATACTATCTTAGACATAATATCACGAAAAAGGAAAAGCACGACTACATAAAATCCATCAATGATTTAGTAGTCTTGATATCCTTTATTCTATCTTTAGTTATGATCATAATTTCCCTTGGTGTCTTCCATACCAATACGAAGTTAGGTAGCTTATCCATGCTTTCATAATCTTTAGTGCAGATATATTCTATGTTATTGTTTAAGACTACTACCGTTGTCATTTACTCTAGCCTCTACATATGTCATTAGTTCATGCTTTGCTATGCCTAATCTCTTTGAGTTGTAGTCTAGGAACTGCGCCCTAAACTTCTCTATGCCTATTCTATTTACCATAGTGCCTAGGCTTGAATCCCATTCTTTATCTAGGATTTCCTTTCGTTTAACGCTATCAATGATACGCTTATCTGCTTTGACTAGGCTATCCTTTAACGCTGTGTGCTTAGCCTTTAATGCATTTAAACGCATCTCTGTTTCTTCTATATCTGATTCTAGCTCAACTAGTTTAAGCTCATCTTCTAATGCCAATGGAGAACATTTAATTAATTTGTCCAGATATTCCGATTGATTATCTGCACGACTTAGAATAGCTATGGCTTCATCGGTCAGCCTGTATGTGCAACTAGTTTTCTTTACACCTTGTGGTCTGCCTCGATTCGCCATAATCATTTCTCCAGAATAGATATCCAGTTGAAGTCATTATAATAGTTATATTAACATCTTTTCTTTCTTTCAGTTTCTTTAATGTTCTTTGAATAGAACGGATACTAAGTCCTAATCTTATAGAAGCTTTCTTAACATCAAAGAACTCTGTCGGATATTGTTTACACAAGTTAACTAAATCACTTTCGCCCAATATATCACCTATTAATGCAATACTATTTAAAAAAAAAGAAATATATAAAGTTTACTTATAGAAGCTTATTAGCTTCTCATAGGTAATACCCTCTATATAATTTGGAAGTTTACCAGTTCTATCCTTGTGTGTATTGTCTATGGCATCTGTAGTTCTGATTACTCCATCTATCCTTCTACCATTGGGATAGTTCTCATCTGGAACTACTACTAACTCAATGCCTATATCTGGAATGAATATCATATTCTTTTCCATGCCAGGCATATGTGTCTTGCCTTTGACTTTCATCTTTCCAGTATCTTCATCAGCATCTACATTAAGGACATCCTTGCTTCTAGCTGTGAAGATTAAATGACATGGGAGATTGACCATCTTTGAAATGATTTCATAATAGTCTTTCTTTATTCCTCCCCAATCATTTATCTCCAAAGTTTCAAACTTATTACCACGGTATATCCTTTTCCTCTCTAGATACTTCTGTTGGATTGCATCATACAAAACTGTAACTGGATCAACTACTATTGTCTTTGGCTTATACTGGTCAAAGTTTTTAATCAAGTGGTCTAATGCATTATAGATTTCTAAGAAGTCATTTGATTGAATCCTTAGAATCTTATCTGCATCAGGAATTAAATCCTTTATCCAGTTACTACCTTTCTCCAAGTCAAAGCTTATCAATGGCTTTGGAAAGCTATGAGCTAGAATAGTCTTACCTACTCCAGCATCTCCCCATATTACTGCCTTAAGGTGTTTAGGTGTTTCGTCAATAGTAGTAAATGGACTACCGTTCATATGTCCAATCCACCCTTATGTTCTGGTTCATAGCTGAATGTAGCTGGTCCATCATTCTTTCCTATGTTAGGATTAGTTGTTTCATCTTTGTCTGGAAACAGAACTGTAGAATACTTTTGAGTGCTACCTTGTATTCCATAATCCTTTCCATCCTTTGTTGATATGCTGTGCTTTGTTAGAACTGAAGTTATCATTACATCAGCACCTATCGGAACATTAGGGATAGCTATTGCCATATCACTCCAGCAAGTTATTTTAATTTCGTTTGCATTGTGAAGATCTCCCAAGTAAACTTCTGAAGTGTAGTTAGTCTTCCCTCCTTCCAGGTCAACTACTCTAGGTCCATATACTTTCTTTAGTATTCCCCTAATGTTTAGATAGATAGGCTTACCTTGTGAAGAACATCTAGATTCATCAAGAGCTTCAGTTACAGAAATTGGAACTGGCTTTGATTTAGATTTAGTTTCTTCTTCATATGCTTCAATGACATCTTTAGGTAGTTTGTATCCATACTTAACAGCTATGAGTTCATAGCCTTTATCTTCTGATATAAGTCCAGCGAAGTCATCTATCTTTCTTTTAACTTCCTTTTCAAAATCAATCTTTTCATCTGGATGATTCTTTACATAGTCTTCCAGATATTTCCTAAATATATCTTTGTTCATGTTTTACCTCCGATTTACCTACGCTTCACCTATTGGTAGAGCATACTGATAAATCATTTTAAGTTTAAATAGTTTTCTAGAATCCACTTCGTTCATCTACCTTGAACTTTCTAGTTGTCCTTCCTTGTGGAATACCAGACAACTTACAAAAGTTTTCAATGAACATATCCATAGACTTGCATAAATGTTTCGTGTTGTCTATTAGCGAATCATTTATCTCCAGGCATACATTCTCCTTTGTCTTTAATATACTAGCTAGAATTTCTGGATTCATAACTCTGCTAAACATCGTGTGATTCTTTGTTAGACCTACGCATCCTATTACGATTATTCCTTCATCCATAAGTCTTTGGAATACTTCATCTATTTCACTTAAACTTTTCTTGCTCATGCATTCATCTCTTTGTCAATCCATTTATTAATAAAGTCTATACCCTTTATTACTATCAATAGTTCCATCCATCCTAGGAATATCAATCCTATCTTTACATTTGTAAATCCAGTTAGGATTACTGCTACCATTAGGATTACAGAAGCTATGATGGCTATGCAACACATAGCAACTAGCTGATAAAATTCCTTTAGCTTTGCTTTGTCCTTTGGTGTTTCCGTTATTCCATCTATAATATCTGTCATAACTACCTCCAATTAATTTTATCAAAAAAAAAGAAAAGAAAAGAATAAATGCAATATTGTGCAATATTTAATTAATTCGGATATAATATAATATAATATAATATAATATAATATAATATAATATATATTGTATATTATTATTATATTATTATATCCATCCTCTTTCCTTATTTAAAAAAGATTAAATCATTTTCTCTAATATCAAAACCTAAAAGTATTTCTAATTGCCCTTTTTCATATATCACTTTGGTTCACCTTCTAAATATTTACACCACATTTGCCAGTTAGTTCTTTCTATTGCACCTTTATATACACAATCTGAACAAACTTCAATACTAATTGCATTTTTAGAAATTGGACAATCAACTGCCTTGAACATAATTAATCTTCTCATAAAGGTCGCCTCTTTTATAATTCACCAACCCCTTTTTTAGACAAGTTAAATACATCTTCATACATTTCTCACAACACACCATACTAATATCATATTTATTTTCATCAACTTCAAATTCTGTTTTACAACTTGGACAAACAAACTTCATGGTTTAGCCTCTTTCTTATCTTCTGGATAATATTTATCCACATCAATATATCCAATATCTTTAAACTTGTTATCTTTCCCCAACTGATAGACTTCTTCAAGAATTTTTCTTACTTGAATTTTTTCTTTTTCTTCTATTTTATCTGGGTCATAATATTCAGCACCAAACGGATAAAATTCCTCTATTAATTTTTCAAGATACTTTTCAAAAACTTCATCTTCCATTTAATCACCCCTAATGCAACCTACTATAAAATTTTAATCCCATCTACTCACCATATTTATCATCTTCAGCTATATCATCTTCCATACCGTCTTTGAATCCAGCATAGTATCCATGTGCTATAGCACGGTATAACATATCCTTGGATATGATTACAGATTCATCGACTACATTATCAGGATTTATACAATCCTTCATGATAGTCTGTATTATGATATCAACTTCGCTATTTACCATGGTATCACTAGATATGGCAATCTACATTGAATATGATCATATCTGGATTTTCTTTAGCTAATAGTTCTGGTATCCTTTCCTTGAAACTTTTATTCTCTGCTTCAGTTTCGCTAGACATTCCCCACCATCCCATATCTCCTGGTGCTATCCATCCTTGTTTCTTTGATACTATAGCATAAGGCTTTTGGGATTTCTCTAGGTCTATGTCAGGTATAGGACATTCGTTGCATTGTTCTCCGTCTTTAGTTACAAGTTTTTCATCCCATCTTCCACCTATGGAATACCAATCCCATTTAGAATTTGGATTATATGTGGAATATCCTTCTGTCTTATCTGCGTTCAGGTCTTCATCTTCATAATGCTTTAGCCTTTCAGCTAGGTAGTCTTCAGGCTTTATGTTAGTTAGTCTTTCAAGTTCTGTTTTACAATAAGGTATATTGTAAGTTTCTGCATCTCCACTAGCTAGTATCTCCTTTATGTGTTCAATCTCATGAAGTCTTTTCTTTTCAGAAACTTCTAGATTCATTCTTACATATCTTGGAACTTCTATGTTCTCATCATATGGTGCTAATACATTAGCTACCATATCTTCATCTTCGGCTATTACCCATACTACATAGTGTGTAATAAAATCACCGACAGAAAAGAAAAGAGAATTTATCCAGGGAATATTCCTCTAGTCAATACAACAATGACACCAGTTATAACACTACAAACTATAGATACTATTATGAGTTTCCATCCCCATATTCTTTCTGACCTTCTCCACGAAATATCTTCAATGCGCTGCTTATCCATCTTATCTGATTCTAGTTGCATCATTTCATTACGCTTCAGTTCTATTGTTCCTTGGAGATAGCTCATTTGTTTTATCCATTCTTCCCTACAATCTATATGGGCTTGGTGTTCATTACGATATACATCCCATAGCTTTTGTATCTCTTGATTAAGATTACTATATTGATAGTCTATCTTCTTTTCGATAGAATCAAACTTTTCTTCTAGCCATTTTTTATCTCCATTCAAATCCAGGTTTCCCATCTAGGTAATCTTTCCTCCATCTTAGTGCTTTGTATTGTTCCCAATCTACATCTAGCATATGAATGGATTTAGATCTATCTTCATAGTAAACTGAATTGTTATCTAATCCATATTCATATATCCCTCTAGTAAGATTACAATCCTGTCTGCAATAATCCTCTAGCGTATCGAACTCACCTAGATTATACAATTCATCTGGTGGTAGTTCTATTACGACTTTACCACTATTCAATGTAGGTATGGATAAATCAGATATCTTAGTTCTGACTTTATGCTTGTCATAGATATAGTAATACATATCAAAAGATTTTCGTGAGAAGTCTATCCATTGTCCTTTGGCAAATACTCTAGAATCTTTCAATATTTGATTATCGAATCCATAGTTATTGAATCCCACTACGACTTGTGCATCCTGGAAATATTCTGGAAGCTCATAGACTTCTTCATCCCATATGGTATGAAACTTCTTTGTATCTGAATCATATACAACTGCTATGGCAAAGTCTAGCTTTTTATGTTCGCCTCTATAATACCTAGTCTTAGTTTCAATATCATATGCTACGAATTCACTCATATCAAATATCCCTTCGCTATGTCTAGTTCTGTTCTTTTAATGAAGCAATCCCTAGCTGATGGTATCAATATATTCCCTTTGCGAATATAGTTCTGCATATAACATACCCTATGGCATATGCTCTTTGATTCACACATTGGATCGCATATAAAATTCTGACCGGTTATCTTTGCATAATCTTTTATCTTTTCTACATCTAATCCTTTCTCCAAATTGCCCATGGAAAGTTCTGGATAGTCTATAGCCATATGGCATGGATAGATTTGTCCATCTACATCTAGTGCCATTATATCATGACCAAATAGACATGGAGTTTGATTCTTTGCTGCTTCAGGAAATACAGTTATACCCATGAGATTAATCCTAACTTGCTTATCTGCAAATCGTCTTAGCTTCCAATCATCAAAGATTAATTTAAGTTGAGCTTGATACATCTGCATATCGTTATGTGATACAGGTTCTTGCATCTTATCCCAACACATAGCTACATCATCTATGCCTAGTGATAATATGTGCAGATAGTTCTCATAGAGCTTACCTACATTATCCCTATTAACTGTCATTCGTGCATTAGGATTAATGTAGTATTTCTGTAGTAACTGGATTCCTTTGATTACATCATCATAGCTATTGCCTCTGTTTTGGTTGTGCGTTTCCTTATCTCCATCTATAGATACAATAGCATTGAATCCGTTTGCTGATAGATATCCAGCTATCTCATCTGTGATTAGAGTTCCATTGGTAGTTATACCAAAGCGTATAGGTAGTTCTCTTTTCCTTATTTCATTTACTACGCTTTTGATATAGTCCATATTCATTAAGGGTTCTCCTCCAAAGAATCCTATTGAATTAGGCTTATAGAAATAGATGAACTTCATTAGGTCTTCTAGTTTGTATTGTGGATTCTGTTTCTTCTTATTACCTTCGTAACAGTATTTACACTTAAGATTACAGTTCCTTGTAGTTATGAGAGTAAGATACATGGTCTAACCTCCGTAATAACAGAATCCTCTCTTTTCTCCTCTAGTAGCTAGGCTATCTCCAGGTTGAACAGTATTTGGATTAGTTGGTGGAGTTGATGGTGGTTCTATTGTTATTACATCTCCATGGAAACATCCTGTTCCTGGAGTTGTGTTAACGAAACTGTCTCCAGGTCTAGACCAGAATCCTTCTCCAGATGGCATTGTTATAAAGTTTAATGGTTGACCATATTCATCTCTTGGAACTCCTCCATAGTAAGTAGTGTTTGTTCTTGGATTATAGACCTTATGACTTCCAGGGAAATATAGTGTTGATTTAACTAAAGACAAGTGTGTATCTCCATACATATTTACAAATGATACTACACTATCTCCTACATTTGCATTTACATTTGACATTAGTAATTGCTTATATTCTTGAATCATTCTAGAAGATAATATTGGTATTTTATAATTAACATAGCTACCTAGTTTAGCATCCCATATTTGTCTATCTTCATATGCAGAATATCCCATATGAGCAAATATATCTGTAGTTTCTCTACATATACTAAATCGTTCTTTCCAGTTTTCTCTCACTCCTAATGTAGGTTCTCTAAGTCCATAAGCTGTTTCTTTAAATACCCAGTAGTCATCTCCAAATAATAGAACTCCTTTGTTAGGTCTAGAATAATAAACTCCTTTTACATAAGCATATCTAATCGCATTGTCCATTATTTCATTTACATCCACAAATCCTTGACCTTCTTCGTTATATGTAATAGTGTATTCAATTTCTTCTGAAACTGCTTTTGCTACTAGTATATAAAATTCTAGATTTAGCATATTAATATCTTCAGGTTTAATGTCTTCTAATTTAGTTAATACACCTTTTACATAAGCATAACTTAGGTCTTGTCCTTGTGCATTCTTTCCAGATGGTAATCCTTCTCCAAGTTTTATACCTATTCTAGTCTTTCCATCTTCAGCATATATTGGAATACCAAATAACATACTAGCAGTTTTTTGTATCTTTAATATTTCATTAAAGTTAAAGTCTTCGTTTTGGAATATTTCACCTAAAAAGTTTTCCAGTTCTTTTATTTTTTCAATGCCTTTAGCTTTAACTTTTACTTTTAATTCTGTTGGTGCTTTAACTGTAGTTTTTTCTTCAGTAGTTTTTATTTCTGGTTTTACAATTTCTTTATTATTTTCATCGTAGATTTTTTCATCCTTGTTTAAAACATCTCTTAAAATATCTATATCATGCTTTTCAGGATCATATATCATGTTTCCAAATTCATCATAGATTAATCCACTAGATTGACCAGTAAGTAATTCAATTTCCTTTCTTGATTTGATTTCACTTTCATATTCATCTTTGATATCTGTCTTTGAATAGTCTTCTGATATTCCTCCTTCATAATACGCTTCGTTCAATGCAGTATCCACTATAACAAGTTTGTTTTCATACCAAGTATTATAATCAAATCCTTCCATTTGTGATTCTATTTGAAGTGAATTAGTTAAAGATATATCTACTGATTCAATGAATCCTATTGGTAGTCCTAATGATTGCTCTAGTCTTTCTATTGATTTTAAGTCATCATTACTTCTTGCTTCGTAATATAGTTCCATAAGTATTTCTGTTTTAGAGAATCCTTGTGTTAATGGTAATACATCAAATATTAACATTGGTAAAATTTGTGCATTTTCTTGTATATCAGTTGCATCTAATAGAGTATATAGATTTGAATTCTCCCTTCCTATTTGATATATTATAAATGGACTAGCACCTACAGAAGCACAAGTTTTGTGGAATTCTTCTTTTTGATTTCCCCAAGTATCTCCAGTTAAAGAATACAATGCTAGGTATTCTGGATTTTCTTCTGGTTTTAATTCAGGATGTCTAGCTAATGCACTTTTTCTAGCCTCTTGTAGTTCTGTTAATGACCATCTCCATTGGTCAGAATATGGATCATTAGTTCCAATTTTAATACCAAGCTTTTCATTAAACTTATCTATTATTTTTGCATAGTATAAAGCTACTTCTCTCAATTCTTTTTGTTGTTCTAGCCTTGATAATCCTTCTTGCTTTGTTACTAGTTTACCATCTTTTTCAATTATAGTTCCCATTTCTTTAGTGTAAAATTCTGAATAGCCTAATGCTACAGCTTCAATTAATAATTTCCTTGCAGATAATGTTTGTGCTTTCCATTGATTAAATAGTGTTACTGGTGATCTAAACATCCATGCAGTAAGAATATTATCTATTTCTTTTAGTTCTCCTTCAGTTGGAACTCTACCAGCAATACCAGCTATTTCTTCAGCTCTATGTCTTGCTAATATAACATAGTCTTCAGAACTTAGAGTATATCCTTCTATTATAGGTAAGCCACCTAAGAATTGACTCACTCCTATTTGAGAGTTCCATACTTTGATTGCATCGTTTGCATTAGAAATCTTTATCCATAAATCACTTATGTCATCCATAGTGCCTGGAGTAAACTTTCCATTTGGCATTATTAAGTTTTTGTTTCCATATGTTCTAGCTGAATCTAATCTATCAGTTAAGCCTTCTAAAGCGAATTGCATATTAGCTAAGAATGCTAAGTTATCTGTTGAGTTCCATGAACCCATCATTGTCATACCGACTAGAGTTCCTATCATAGTGCTTCCTAGAACACTTGCCCTACCAAAACTTGGAACTCCACTTGGACCTGGACCAAAGTTAGATACCCTAGATACTAAATGGAAAACTATCTTTTCATCTTTGCTTTCCATTCCATTCTTAAAGAATTTGTAATATGCATCTGATGTTATTTTTCCATTTACAGGTTGGAATATTTTATTAAATATTTCTTCTTTTGTCCTATCATTATTTCCATATGATAATATCTTTTGCTTCTCTGTATCTGAAAGATTAGAATTCATAACTGTATCTATGAATATTGCATCTGCACCTTTTTGTGTCATATCAGTTATTTTTGCACTACCTTTTTCATAGAGTCCAAATGGTAATCTCCCTTTTGTCATATCCAATAAACTTGGAACTTGACCTACTTTATTAGCTGAAATCAAATAAGATTGTGTTCTTAGTATTTCAGCTAGATAAATATCTGCTGCTTGATTTGCTTCTTCACTTATTTTTACAGCTGGAGTATTGTGTGGTGCAGTTTTTATTTTATCAGCGTAAAATGCTTTTACTATCAAATCTCTTACATTTGCATTTATCATTACATTTGGATCATTTGTATCATTTACAATTTGTGCTAAAGTTGTTTCTATTTTATATGCAGTTTTAATTTCTTGTGAACTAAATCCTAGTTCTTTTAATCTAGCAGATGATTGAGTAAGTGAAAAGATTACCATTTCTTTTCCAGACATTAGCCCTTTTAAATGGAATAGACCTTTTGAAACCGGTAGTGATTTGACTAGCCAATCTACTCCAGGAGAACTTGAACTTGCTGAAGATACTATAGCAGCTGCGTTCATGTTTAATCCAAAGACACTAGTGAACTTTATAGATAAAGCATCTAATCCTAATACAAGCTTTACAGGATAGCTTACTGGTAATGATTCTATTTCATTTAGTTCATTAGTGCTGTATAATGGTAATGTTAAATCTTTAGCATCATTACCAGCTATGTTGTATCTATCGTTTTCTATATTAGAGTTCATATCATTTGTTTGCATTAAGTTAGATAAAGGAACTCCACCAAATCCAAGAAGTGCTAATGGATTAAACTTACTTTTTTGTTGTGTATCCTTTTTTTTCTGCTCAATCCAATCCTTTGACACCCTGGGATTAAACTTACTTTTTTGTTGTGTATCCTTTGGTAATGTTATATTTCCTAATTCAAAAGAATTTTTTATTTCAGGTTTGTTACTTAATACATTGTTCATTGTATTATAAAATGTTAAGTTGTTTGATGGTAAGTCTGCTAATCCACGACCTAAAACTACATTTCCATTTTTGTCAACTGGCACTACTATTATGGCATCTTTAGGTAAACTATTTAGTGTATTGAAAAACATAGTATTTAAGAAATCAGTATCATATGCAGTAACATATTCACTTGGAGTTATCTTTGTAATTATTCCTACAGCATTTCCATTATCTCTTATTACTGCCATACCAGCAGTTCCATCTCCGTAGATATTATCTCCAAATAGAAATAGTTTATCAGGATTACTTGTTAAATCTTTTATTTGGATATACCCTTTTTCTTCTACATTCCAATATTCAATCCTACCAGATAAGTTTTGTTTTAATTGGTCTATGCTAACTTGTGTTGTAAAATCTGGATTACCTAGAATCTGTGTATTAATCATTTGTCCTAGCTCTAAGCTATCAACTTCTGCTTTATGTTGAATAGACTTTCCAGTATTTTCTAGTGCGCTATACTCTCTATTACCAGCACCTAAAATAGTTTTGACATTATTTTGAGCAATATAATTAAATACTTCAGATGATGATGTATGATTCATATCGAATATTTTGATTCCATTTTGTTCTGCTTCACTTATCGTAAGTTTCATCTCAGGACTATTTAGATCTCCCCAAAGTAAAACTACTTCGGCATCACTTACTCCAGCTACAGTTCTAGAATGTAATCCTCCTGTTTCATCACTATATCTAATTATCTCATCAAAGTTAGCTAGTGATAATAAATTGTTTATTCTTGCTTGGTCTTTCTCTCCAGTTCCAGATGGAACATGGGCAATATAATTTACATTGTTTCCTAGTGCAGCTTGTATTCCTTTGAACCATCCAGTATCCCCTCCAGTTTGCATATGACATATTATTGTAAACTGTCTATCCTTTGAATCTTCAAATCTTTTTAATATTCCTGGTGTATGCCAATCTGTAATAGTTCCTTTAATTCCACCTTCTTCTTCTGGTATTTCTCCTGGTATAGTTGAAGTTGCTGTTACATTAGTTTGCCCTTGACCATACAGATTTTGATATTGCTTTATATCGTTTGGATCAGATGGATTAAGACCTAATTGAATCATGTTTCTTGTTTGCATATTTTCAGAAGCATTCCTAACATTGTTTACAAAACTAGCAATAGTTCTTATGTCTTCTTCAGTATATCCAGAACCCATTAATGCTTTTACTGTATCTCCATTAAATTCAGAAAAGCTTGGATCAAATATTACTTCATACAATGGTATAAACTCTGGATATACGGTAGTCTTATTTCCCATATCTTCATATTGATATGAATATAAGTTTGCATATGTTAAGCTTGTTGTTGGAGATGAACTGTTGAATATATTATCCTTTATAGTAATTATCTTTCCTTCTTGATTTACAGATATTGCGTATGTTGGTATCTCAAAAGCGAACAATCCTTGTGTCATAGCTTCCATTTCAGGTTCTCCTAAAACACCATATGGATTTGATTTAACAATTACTATTCCTATATTTCCTTGATTATTATAGTTAGCAATTTGAAGAACCTCTTGTAGTTTAGTCCTTGATTCTTTGACAGCATCTAGATTTAGAGTTCCTAAACTCTTATAGTTTGTAACTGGAACTATCTCTGCATTTGGAAACTTTGCATTTAAAGTTCCTAAAATATCTTTTTCTGCTTGACCATATGCATCTGTATCTGCTATGATATATATCTTATTGATATTAGTTTTATTAATCAATGGTTCTATAGTTACTTTGTTGTTTAATGCAGTAGCTAATCCATTTATTATAGGCTGATTTAGATTATATCCAGGCATTATGTTTAGTCCTTGATAAGCAGAAGCACCAGTTAATGCGCTAATTGGCTTTGTTTGTTTTGTATCTATTAACATAAACGAATTTGTTTTGGTATTATAAACTACTTTCATCCAAGCAGTTCCGTCTTTCATTTCGACTTTAGATAAAAAGTCTTCGTATCTATTGTAATCTGGATGAATATAATTTTTATATTCATTATAATTATTTTTATTTATAGGTATAGAGTTTCCAGATAATAGATTTGTTACCATTGTTCTATTTGCTTGAACACTAAAATCTATATTTTCACCCATAGCTAAAATAGTTTTTTCAGTTGGCACAGTTAATCCCATACTATTAGCTACTGATTTAAATACCCTATAAGTTGCTTTAAATTCTGCCATAGCTTTTGGATCATTCTTTGATGCGAAATATGCATTCTTTAAACATACACCAGCAAATTTACCTAAGTTATTTGCTTCGTTCATTCTTATGACAAAGGCTTGTTTATCTTTGAACTCTTTAATCAATGAAGCAGTATCATGAAGTGAGTATCCCATGCTAACAGGCATATTAACATTTCCTATTTCATTTATGTTAATACTATTTGTAATATCCCTATCTGTTAAACTTGAAGAAGATGTAAAATCTTTTTCAATATATTCTATAGACTCATCACCTAAGTTTTCATATTTAGATTCCATAACATCTGTGCTGTAGTTAGGCAAGAAAACTTCTTTAGTTTTAATCATAAAATTAAGTTGGTCTATGCTATTGTTTGATATCATCATGGCTACTTGCTTTGAATAATCTTCAACAGCTATTGGAGAAGATACAATTGTCTTTGGTATTATAGAACCTTTATTAGTTGTAACTATTTGCTCTACAAAAGCTTCAGTAGAATTAAGTTGATTAAACATAGTTCTACTTTGAGCATCAGCATTTGTAGATAAGCCTAATGCTTTATACAATTGTGGATGATACTCCATAAGTGTTTCATAGCTCATTGGATTGTTACTTTTGAATCCTTCATCTATTTCTTTTAAGCCTTTCATATATGGCTTAAATCCCTGTGTTGATAATCCTTTAGATAAACTTTCTTCAGTTCTAGTTTCAGGCATAACTATTTGTATGAATTTATCTGCATCACTATCGGATATTCCATTGTTGATTAATATTTGTTTAGCTCTTTCTGGATCATGATTACTAAACTCTAGTAAATAATTAACTGAATTTTCTAAATTCATGGCAATTACAAAATTAGTTGTTACTTTAGATGAAGGTTGTAATGGATTTATTTCAGTAGGTTCTACTCCTAATAGTGGATCTCCACTAGAGTTTTGATATAAATAATCTATTCCTTCTCCAATTGTAGTTACCCTATTTCCTATTTCAGATTCTACTAAAGAAGCTCTGTGTATAGGATTAATATTTGGCTTATTACTTTCACCTTTAGTATATAATGACCTTGAAAGGTCATATGGATTTATAGAACCCACTTGTCCAACTTGTGCAGATTCAATTACCTTATATACCATGGACTTAAAAACAACTTGCTTTGCTTCTTTATTTGATATGTTATATGTATTAGCACAGGTCTTAACTAAACTTAATATACCTTCTTTATTAACAGCATTTTTGCTTAGTGTAGAATATCCTAAATTTGTTTCTCCTCTGTTTATTAATTCAAATAATTCGTCAAGATTGGTATTTACTTCTTCCTCAATAACTTGTGGATTAATATATAAATTATCTAAGTCATAATAATTCATATCTACATTCATACTAAAGTTATTAGTTGAGAATCTAAAGTTATTTATACTAGCGCCTATGTTTGCAAATGTAACTGGTATTGAATCTACAATATTTTTTAATACATAAGTTGATTCTATAGGTGGACTATATTCTGGATTTTTTAGACTAGAAGCCATTTGCTGCATTGACTTAAAGAATGTTGATACTGATTCATACATATTTCCATTTGAGAAATTTATCATTGGGGGTGGAGTTATTATAGATGGTGAAGCTAGTTGTGAAAATGATTTCTTGGCAAGTGTTGCGAGGCTTGATGTAGTTATTATAGATGGTGAAGCTAGTTGTGATGTTGCAGTAAGTGGTGGAGTTATTACTGGACCAGCATTAAGAGCTTTAGTAGTTAAATCACTAAATACAGTTTGCTTTAAATTTCTATTATAGATATAAGTTTTAAAAATTTCTGTAAATCCCATTTTACCTTTTTCATTTACAAATGCTAATGGAACTTTATTAACTAGATTTTCAGCAGTTGGCACAATTCCACTTTGTGTATATTGACTTAAAATCTCATTAGGTATTGATGTTCCAGCACCTTTTATATTAACTCCATATCCAGTAGTTGGTAACATAGCTTTTGATATTTCTACTCCAACTCTGTTTACTACAGATTTAAGAGTATTTTTAATCCATAATGCATCCATTAAAGCTGATATAGACATTAACGGAGATATTGGATTACCATTATCTCCTGTATATTCTACTCCAGTAACAGCATATCTCAAAGAATCAAAAGACATAAATGCTGGACTTATAGTATTTCTTTGGTAATCTGATTGTTCAGCTGGAATAAATTTTCCTGTTTCGCTATCATATGGCAACGGTGAGTTAGATGGTGTCATTATTCCTTGTTCCCACATTGATTGTCCTAATTCAGTAAGTTCTCCTGTTTCTGGATTAATCATACTTGAAATACTTTCAGCTCTTGATGTTGCCATAGAACCTGTTTCTGGATCATATACCACAGCTAATTCTTTTCGAGTAATATCCAAATGATTTTCATATCCCCTTGTTGCTTCCCAAAAAGTATCTCTAGAAGCTTCTATAAAATTCATAGCCATCTTCAAATAGCGAACTTGAAGAACATCTTTTAATGAGTCTAAGAAATTGTAGTTTGGATCTCCCATAGCTAAATCTGGAGAATTGAACCATCTATCTAATGCTTCATCGACACCTAAACCTGGAGAGTGAGTTCCAAGAATAACTCTCTTTGCGTGTTCACTAAAAAATAATGTATTGTCTTCTCCTTTATATACTCCCCATTTTTTGTCCATACCTTCTGGACTTCTCATTTCTGTATAATGAGAATATCTTTGACTCCAAAAAGATTTTAATTCAGTAGCTTCATTTGCTAATTTTTGGTATAATGTTTCACCATTAACTACTTCTTTCCATCCATCTTCTTCTATTTGTTGGAGATTAACTCCTCCATCTACAGAAGCATTATAATCTGGATTTCCTCTTTTGATTAATTCATATGCTTCTGTTGTCGTAATAATATCTGATATATTACCTTCTTCTAAGATAATTTTATTTACATCTGAACTATTTGTTTCTATTAAATTAGTTTCTTCACTTGCATTTAATATACTAGAAACTTCATCGGTGTTTTTAGTTTCACATAAATCAATAGCCATTCCAGCTTTCTTAACAGGAGTATTAGCTAGGAATGTAGCTAAGAACAATGGTGGTTCTTCTTTTACAATTTTATCTGCAAGATACTCACTTGCACCTAAGAACATTAAAAGTTCTTTATTTGTAGGTTGTAAGTTTACTCCTTTAATCCATCCAGATTCTTGTTTAATTTCTTTTTTTTCTGATACACTAGGATTAAACTTTGGAACTGAAAACTCTAGATTATTTGCTTTTGTCCAATTTTCATATGCTGTCGATATTCTTTCTATTATATATTGCTGTGTAGTTTCCTTTCCATTTAGATAAGCGTTATAGTTCTCTTTTATTTCTTCCATTGTCTTTTTATCAGGAAATCCACTTTTATTTTTAGCATTGTCATATGCATCTATCATAACTTTTAATGCATCCCAATTTAATCCAGCTTTTGAAACTGGAGTATCTGAATGAATACCTTGGGTATCTTGTCTATATTTTTCTTCTATGTTCCATAAATCATAATTCTGATTTGTCCATAGTCTTTGATTCTTTTCTAATGAATCATCTATTCCTCCTCCAGAACTAGGTGTTTGATTATTAGACGGTGGTCTATTGTAAAGTTCATCATAGCCACACTTTGGAATGTTTGGGTATTCTCCACATTGGTCTAGTTTCTTTCTCTTTCGTTCCCATGGATCAATTAATTCCCTACTAGCTTT
>ERZ795059.686-NODE-686-length-41767-cov-10.302623_pt1 | contig 41767 bp, 32 predicted proteins | sample MGYA00375143_ERZ795059 | MGnify/ENA primary metagenome ERZ795059 (study PRJEB30188, sample SAMN05720168) | activated sludge metagenome | isolation source: Anaerobic digester | place: USA | collected 2015-01-07 ... | reverse complement strand
CCCAAGACACCGTGCTGCGGCTAAACGATGCCCGCTTCGGTTCCGGAACGACCGGACGAAAAGTCGAGAACTTCTTCGATTATGTGATCTGGGGGCCCATCGGGCGCGCTTTCCGTGCGAACCACAAAGTCGTGCTGCTGCTCGACGAAATCGACAAGACCGAGTCTGACGTTCAGGACAACCTCCTTGACATCCTCGAAGAATGCCAATTCACCATCCGCGAAGTGAACCAGACCATCCAGGCGGAAGTGCGGCCCGCCATTTTCATCACCTCCAACGCCAAACGCGAACTCTCCGACCCCTTCCTGCGCCGCTGTTACTGCCACCATATCGCCTTCCCCTCCCCCGAAGACATGCACAAAATCGTCCACCTCCACTACCCCAACACAAGCCCAAAGCTCCTCGAAGCCGCCATTGCCATCTTCTACGAACTCCGCGAGCGCGGCTTTGAAAAACCCCCCGCCACCAGCGAACTCCTCAATTGGATCGGCGCCCTCGAACGCACCAACCAAATCCCCGACCCCAAGCTCCCTCCCCTCACCGGCATCCTCCTCAAACGCGCCGGCGACATCCTCCGATTCCGCGCCGCCTCCACCACACGCCGCCGGAATTATTAACCCGGATTATTTTCATAAATCAAAAGAAGTGGCGCTTTCCTGTATGGCCCATTCGAGACGCCGGGAAGACATCTCCAGATAGTTCTTTTCCAATTCGCATCCGGCAAATTTTCTTTTTTGCTTTATCGCGGCGACGCCCGTGGTGGAACTTCCGGCGAAGGGATCAAATATCAGATCGTCTTCCACCGTGCTTGCCAGAATAATCCGCTCAAGCAGTTGAACGGGTTTTTGGGTAGGATGCTTTCCAAAGGCTTTTTCCCCGCCATTCGGCGCGGGCATGGTCCACACGGATTTCATTTGCTTCCCCGCGTTTGTTTCCCGCATCGCGTCATAGTTAAAGCAATGTTTGGACTTTTCACTCTTGGCGGCCCAGATAAGCGTCTCCGTGGAATGCGTAAAATACCGGCAGGAGAGATTGGGGGGCGGATTGGGTTTCTCCCACGTGATATCATTCAGTAGCTTCATTCCCAATTGCTGCATGGCATACCCCACGGAATGAATGACATGCTGCGTGCCCGACACCCAAATCGTGCCATTAGGCTTTAACACTCTCTGGCATCGGGACAGCCACGCCGTGTTGAATTCGTGATTCAGCTCCGCCCCCCGCGGCTTATCCCATTGGCCCTTGTCCACCTTCACCATTTTCCCCGCATGGCACGTGATCCCTCCATTCGAGAGAAAATAGGGAGGATCCGCAAAAATCATATCGAAAATGCCGTTGGGGAATCTGCCGATCAAAATGTCCATGAATTCGATGCAATCGGCGTCATACAGCCAAACGCCCCGCTTCTCATCCCGGAAAACGCACCGGTTGGCGGAAAAGGCGGTTCCCTCCAACTCTGTGTGAGAAAAGGCTTTTGCGTCCTGTATGGTGCCGTGCCGCATACCCGCCGCCAGGCGAATCCTCCCTTATGGAATATTAAAGGTAACGTTGGTGGGTTGCCCGTTGCGCATGATCTGAACGTTGACCTGTTTTGAGTTTTTATACTTTTCAATCATAGGCATTACCTGGCTGAAATCCGTGATCGGCTCCCCATTTACGCCGGAGATGATGTCGCCGTCCTGGAAGCCCAACATGTTGGCGTAGGGAATCTCATTAATATTCGGCACCGCCAGGCCGATGGGTTTTCCGCTGGCATCCTTGGCTACAGTGGGCATGTGCGTCGATAATAGCGCCCATCCGTCCTGCTCAGTCAGTTTTTGATCAAACTTGATGTCCGCAACGTTGATCACCTTTCCCCCTCCGGTGTACACCTCGTTGCCCTTCGCGGCAAGCACTTTCGGTTCTTCTTTCTTCTCCGCCACCGGGACCGGGGCTTCCGCTTTCGCTTCCAGGGTATACGTGGCTTTTTGTGCCCCTTTCCCCTGCCGGTAATCCCAGGGAGCGAGCGGCGCGGCATCCGACCATAACCCCGCCTTGCCCACGATGGCTTTGGCGTTCAATGCCTTGAATGCGCTGTCAGAAGGCGTGTTTTGGCTGTCCCACCATGCCAAACCCGCTTCCAGCAACGACTGATTCAAGTTTACATACTCACATACCGCTACCCCCACTGTTTTCCCCGCGGAATCCGTAGCCTTGACTTCTATCGAGGCTTCCTTGTTCAGGGCCTTTTGTGTGATGTAATCCTTGGCCTTGTCGGCAAAGGGCTGGCCGGGCTCCGGGCAATCTATGCCGTAGAGCCGGATTTCCTTTTGTACACCGTTGGCCTGGACTGTCAATAGGTCTCCCGCCTGTACCGCACTAACGGTCCCCGTGAGAGTTTCCCCCCCGGCCTGGAGCGACGTGAATATGCCAAGAACCCCTGCCAGAATGAGAAAGGAGGACACAGATGATTTCATGATTCACTCTCCATGCAGTTTATCCCGTTAAAGCCTGTTCGTATCCTTTTAGCTATAATACCCTCTGTCTCTTTACTGGATCAATGGCAATTTGCGGCTGTTTCGTTCCCACCCCTGCTTTGCGAACATACCAAGAACGCTGTCAAGAGTTTTTCTTCCGGCAAAGGGCCTAAAACAAGCGGTTTGGTCTCATATGGGGTAATTTATCGTAGAAATAGATTGACTTGAAGTGTGATAAGTGGTACAATCCCTCCCATTGGAGAACGGGGTAGCTGCTATAGCGGAGAAATTCGCGTAGAGAGAGACTACACCGGGGAGCTGCAGAATGCGGTTTAGGGCATTCTTGGCGGCGACGGCAATAAGCGGAAAAGTTTGATAACTAAGGAGGAACGGAGATGGGTGAGTTTTTTGACACCATTATTTGGACGACAATTGCGTATTTCTTCCAGAAGCTGTGGGAACTGGTGAAAGATCTGTTTGGTTTCCTGGGCGCCCCGGACTATCCGCCCTACGACTCGATTGGAAAGGTTTGATACTGAAATTCCGATCACTGCTACGCAGTTCTTGCCGAAGTTTTCGGAAGAAAATGACGCCAGTGAAGGGTGACACCAATCGGTGGCAATACTCTATTGTCCCTGCCTTTCCATGACAGCCATGGAAAGGGTGGGGACAAGTAGAGTTTATGAAAAACTAAATCGTTGATGCGTCTGTCGTGCCTGTTTACGGTACGAGAGACGCGTTTTTTGTTTCTTCATTTAATCGTATTGCTGCAGCGGGGCGCAGGGATAGGAGCCGAGAATCTTGAAGTTCGCGGCGCGCTCGGCCACGACATCAAGGACGGTTTTAATCTCCGGCTCTTCCACGTGTCCCTTTAAATCAATGAAGAAGACATATTCCCAGGGTTTTTGTTGGGAGGGGCGGGATTCGATGCGGGTGAGGTTGATACCGGAATCGGCGAAGGGGAGCAAAAGGTGATACAGGGCGCCGGGCCGGTCTTTGACCGCGAGGAGCACGGAGGTCTTGTCGTCACCGGTGGGTTTCACCATTTGCCGCCCCACCACGAAGAATCGGGTATAGTTGTGGGCCATGTCTTCAATTCGCTCGCACAGCAAACCCAGATTATAGGTTTGGGCGGCGAGTTTACTGGCGATGGCGGCGGCGCCGGGTTCGGTGGCGGCACGCCGCGCCGCTTCCGCCGTGCTGGACACTTCCAGGAGTTCCGCATTGGGCAGATTGGCCCGGAGCCAATTCCGGCATTGCAACAACGCGTTATCTTTTGAATATACGCGCTTTATATCGTCCAGGGGGCAATTCGCAAGCAGATTCTGGGTGACGTGCAGCATGACTTCATTAATGATTTTCAGATGGGAGACGATGAAGCGATCAAGTGTTTCGCTGACCGACCCGCCAATGGAGCTTTCGACGGGAACCACGCCGTAATCGATGCGTCCGCGCTCCACTTCCGTAAAAATATCCGCGAAGGATGGCAGGGGGCGGTAATCCGCCGCCGCTCCGAACACCCGCAGGGCGGCCATGTGGGAAAAGGTGTCGCGCGGGCCGAGAAAGGCGACGCTGATATCCTTTTCCAACGCCCGGATGGCGCTCATGATTTCCCGGTAGATGGAGCGGATAGCGGTCTCACTGAGCGGCCCCTGATTGAGTTCCGTGAGCTTTTCCAGCACCGTTTTTTCGCGTTCCGGCACGTAAAAAGGCGCATCGGCCGAACGCTTAAGCTGCGCAATTTGCTGGGCATAGCGCGCCCGTTCATTCAGACACTCCAGGACTTTCTGGTCCAAAGCGTCAATCCGAGATCGAAGTTCATCCATATTCACCGATGTTTTCCCTCCAATAGCTCCAAGGGCGCGGCCTTAACCAGCAACATGGCCACTTTTCCGGTGTCGAACCGGATGCGCGCCTTCAATTTGTCTCCCGAACCATTTGTATACTGCACTGTGCCAAGGCCGAACGTGGCATGCCGCACCCGCGACCCCGTCCGGAGCCTCGCGGACTCCGCCCGGGGTCTCTCCTCGGGGAATGCAACTGTTTGCCGCGTCTGTCCCGGCATTACCGGCGCCAGCCGGTCCAGCCCAATTTCACCGATGAACCGCGACACGGTACGGTCATTACGCGGTTTCCCATACAGCACCCGGGACCGCGCCGCGCAGAGTGTCAGACCTTTCCGGGCGCGGGTCATCGCCACATAACAAAGGCGCCGCTCCTCTTCGAGGTCCGTATTGTCATGAAACTCGGAACCATAGGGGAGCAAGCCCTCTTCCAACCCTATCAGGTAGACATAGTCAAACTCAAGACCCTTCGCGGAATGACAGGTCATGAGGGTGACCGCGGGCATATCGGAATCCCATTCATCCACGTCGCTCACAAGCGCCAGATCCTGCAGAAATTCCAGAAGCCCCCCTGACCCGCGTTCATCCTGCTGCTTACACGTGGCGAGAAATTCATCCACGATCTCCATGCGCGACCGGGAATCCTTCTCATCACTAGCCAGCACATAGTCCCGGTAGCCGATGGCCTCCAGCAGATGCTCCATCACCGGAAGCAGTTTCGAGTCCCGCGATTTCAACGTTAAATCGTCGATTAAGTGCACGAATTTCGCCGCTGATTCCCGCGCTCGCGAAGGAAGCGTGGTGTCGGTTTCCACCTCTCGCATCACATTCAGTAAGGGCATCTTTCGCAACTCGGCGTATTCTTCCATCCGCTCCAGCGATGTGCCTCCAATCCCCCGCGGCGGCACATTAATCACCCGCCGCAGTGACTCATCATCGTTGGGATTCACCAATAGCCGCAGGTATGCCAGCAGATCCTTGATTTCCTTCCGGCTGTAGAACTTGATCCCGCCCACCACGACATAGTGCAGTCCTTTCCGCCGCAATGCTTCTTCCATGAGCCGTGATTGTGCATTGGTGCGGAACAGCACGGCCACCTGCTTGGGCGAAAGTTCCTTACTCGTTACATCACCCACGACAAACTGCGCTTCCGCCACGCCATCACTAGCCAGGAAGAACCGAACGGTATCCCCAATCTTCTGCGTGGTAAACAGGTTTTTCCCCAACCGGTTGAAATTGTTGGCCACGAGCGCGTTCGCCGCATCAAGGATCGGCTTGGTGCTGCGGTAATTTTGCTCCAGCCGGATGATCCGCGCGTTGGGAAAGTCCCGGGCGAAATCCAGAATGTTATTGATATCCGCCCCGCGCCAGGAATAAATGCTCTGATCCTCATCCCCCACTGCGAAAATGTTGCCATGAGCCTCGCTCAAATGATGCGCTATAAGATATTGCGCGTGGTTGGTGTCCTGATATTCATCAATTAACACATGCTGGTATCGCTGTTGATATCGCTCCCGGATGTCCGCGTGTTTATGCAAGAGTTTGACCACCAGCGACAGCAAATCATCAAAATCCACGGCTGCTGCACGAAGCAAGGCCGCATGATAGCGCACCCACACTTCCCGGCAGCTTTCTTCCAGGGAATCAAAGGGATCTTTATCCCAAACCGGTTCCGCGGCCTTTTGTTTGAGCCGGCTGATCCAGGTCAATGCCTCCCTGGGCGACACCGCCTCGAACCGATCAGGTAAATCCTTTACCAGTTTCTTCATAAGCGACAGTTGGTCTGAATCATCAAATACAGTGAAGTTTTTGGGGCGCCCCAGCCGGTCCATGTCGCGCCGCAAGGCCACAAGCCCGAATGCATGAAAGGTGCCCAGCCACGCCCCGGCCCGATCCGCACCCACCCGCGCCGCAAAGCGATCCTTCATCTCCAAGGCGGCTTTGTTGGTGAACGTCATGGCCAGCAAATGCCGCGGATCCACCCCCCGCTCCTGCACCAGCCACACCAGCCGTTCGATAATAACGCGGGTTTTTCCACTGCCGGCCCCCGCCAGCACCAACACCGGACCGCCCTCCGCCGTCACTGCCGCCTGCTGCTGTTCATTCAAAGAAAGCATCGTTTACCTCTAAAAACAAACTACATATCCACATCTACACGAAACAGTAGATCATAAAAGACAAACGCGAGAGACAAGAATGCCTTTTCTTCTCTCTCACGTTCAAGGGTGTAATTGATACGTGCTGCCAATGGCAAACCGGGCATGTCATTCATCAAGAATGCAGCCCTGCACAATCCCCTTTAGAAAGCCCATGCAATCAGGCCAATGGGGAACAGCAGAATGCTCAGCAAAATCTTCAACCACATGTCCATTTTAAATCTCTCCTTCGTTCACGGTCAGCCCTCCTTGGGACATCCCGCTCCCATATTATTTTCCCAACCCTCACAACACCATTTGCTGTAAGAGGAAAACACAGTAATAGTAATATAGCGCGTCTTGCTCTCTCGTTTCCCGCGTTTAGATACCGCTTTTACCCTCCCATCAATTGCCCATGAGATCCCTCCATCACCATGCGTATGATACCGCTTTTGCCCTGTTTAATCAACCCAGGCAATTGCGAAACAGCCCGGTTAATCAAAAGTATGCCGGACATAGGGAAAATTACCGGCATTTCACGGGTAAACCGTTTTTTTCATTTCCCAGCCTAAGAAAAAAGGACTATTTCGCTATTGCCTCAATCGTTCAGGCGATGCCTGCGCTGTTATGAATGAATGTGCCAGGCGGTTTGATATAAGGGTGAAAACCTTGATGCGCGTTTGACACACCAGAAACTGCGGATTACTATTCTTTTCATCCGGCATGTTGCACATTTACGTTGGAGACAATCAACCCATTGAAGGAGACAACCATGAAAGCATGGTCGGTCCATTTATTCTGTGTTGGAATGATCCTGGTCTGTGTAGCAGGCTGCGGCACAACCCCGGACAAGGAAACCCAACAAACCCCATCCACGCAAAACCCACAACCCGCCGCGCCCAATGCGCCGGCGGCGTCTCCGGAAAAACTCTATACCGCGTATAATATGTGGTTTGAGAATTCAGAGAATTTTCTCGCAATTAATTACAAGAAGGGCATGCTGATTCCAGCCGGGACGGAGGTGAGCAACGTGGGGGTTGCGTCCACAAAGCGCACGCCGATGATCGCCTTTACGACCGTTAAGAACGGCCAAACCTTCAACGTCGGGTTTGTGGCCAAGTATCATCCAGGCCTGTCTGCGCAAGACTATGTGAAAAAAATGTTTACTGGAAAGAACTTCGAGGCGTTAACCGCGGGAATGACCCAGAATGAAGTGAAGGCGATTAAGGAAGGGAGGCTGGTCATTGGAATGAGCAAGGCGGCCGTCCTTGTGGCGTATGGATATCCTCCGGAACATAGAACGCCCAGCCTGTCATCCAATACCTGGATCTACTGGATAGATCGGTTCCGCAATAAGGCGATTCTTTTTGACGAAAACGGCCGCACGTGCAAACCGGCCGTAGCAACCACTGACGAACTCTAATCAGCGGGGTGGGTTTCGTGACATTTACCCTATGGTTTGCTACACTACTCCCGGCGAATCACGTGCGTCACAATTATTCTGCAATGAAAACCACCGGTTGGGGATAGGAATATGTTTAGAAACCTTTTGCCAAAGGAAGAGAATTTCTTTGATTTTTTCGAGCAGCATTGCCGGCTTGCCATAGAGGCCTGCAATGAACTGTATGGCATGGTGTCCACCAGTGGCGACATGACGGTGCGGGCCGCCCGCATCAAGGAAATCGAGCGGGAAGCCGATTCCATCACCCATGTATGCACCGACACCCTTCACAAAACCTTCATCACCCCCATTGATCGCTCGGAGATCCTCGGGCTAATGCAGCGCCTCGACGATATCGTGGATTCCGTGGAGTCCATCGCCGCCCGTCTGGTGATGTACGACATCCAGGAAAGCCGTGCAGAGGCAGTGGCCCTCGTGGATGTCCTGGTGCGTGCCAGTCAAGAGATCATCCAAGCGGTCACCGGGCTGCGCAATATGAAAAATCAGGACACCATCAAAATGCATTGCATCAAGCTGTTTGACCTCGAAAACGAGGGTGATATCCTGATGCGCAACGCCTTGGCCGATCTGTTTAAACATGAAACCGATCCCATAAAAGTCATCAAGTGGAAAGAGATTCTCGAACGGTTGGAAAAAGCCACGGACCGGTGCGAGTCCGTCGCCAATATCATTCAAGGCATCGTTATAGAGAATTCGTAATCCTATGGACCCCTTGTGGATCATTGTCATTATCACGGTACTCGTCGCCCTCTTTTTTGACGTAATCAATGGCTTTCATGACGCTGCCACCTCCATCGCAACGATTGTCTCCACTCGTGTATTGACTCCGCGCGCCGCAGTGTTATGGGCCGCCTTTTTTAATTTCGCCGCCATGTTTGTCTTCCGCCCCGAAGTGGCCCATACCATCAAAAAGATCGTCCATATCGACCCCTCGGATCCTGCCTTTGTGTTTGTTGTTTTCGGCGCGCTCATGGGCGCCATCATCTGGGATTTGATCACCTGGTGGTGGGGATTGCCCACCAGTTCCTCCCATGCCTTAATCGGCGGGCTGATTGGCGCCGGCATGGCCCACAAAGGCGTGGGGGTGATCGAGTGGGGAAAAGTCTGGTCCACGGTCGAATTCATCCCTCTGGCGCCCTTGATTGGCCTGGCCATTGGTTTTGTGCTTATGGTCTGCATTTATTGGATGTTCCGGCGGTGGCGGCCGTATAACGTAGACCAACTATTTAAGAAGCTTCAGTTTGTGTCCGCTGCCCTATATTCCCTCGGCCATGGCGGCAACGATGCCCAAAAAACCATGGGCGTCATCGTTGCCCTTCTGATTGCCGCCGATAAACTCAGCCCTGACACGGAACTTTCCCTCTGGAATTCGAAAACACTCTGGATCATCCTCTCCTGCAACCTGGCCATGGGTATCGGCACCGCCATGGGCGGATGGCGCATCGTGAAAACCATGGGCATGAAAATCGCCAAGCTCAAGCCCGCCGGCGGGTTTTGCTCCTCAACCGCCGGGGCCATTATGCTGTTTGTCGCCACATACAGCGGCATTCCGGTCTCGACAACCCACACCATCACCGGGGCTATTGTAGGGGTGGGAGCCGTCAATAAGCTTTCCGGGGTGAAATGGGGTGTGGCTACCCGTATCGTGTGGGCGTGGATTTTCACCATACCCTTCTCCGCCTTCATTGCCGCCGTCTGCTTCGATATCATTAAACTGTTCCACCCGGCCTTCTAGCAAAAAAGCATGCAACATTTTTCGGCACAGCAAGTCAAATAAGGTAATATGTATTCTCGCGATGAAGGCTCAAGGCCCTTATCCCGGATTGATGTCATGAAAAAACGTTCTGATAAAAAACCAATAGTGAAAATGCCCCGTCCACAAACGGCGCCGCAGCCGCGCCGCGCCGAAAAGACCACCCGTGCCCGCATGCAGGAACTGGAAGGGTTGAACGCCGCCCTCGAATTGCGCGAACGCGCCATGGCCGTCTCCGATGAGGGAATTAGCATCAGTGACATCCGGCGTCCGGACAACCCCCTCATTTATGTAAATGACGGATTTCTGCGCCTGACCGGGTTTACACGGGAAGAGGTTCTGAATCGGAATTGCCGTTTTTTACAGGGTCCGGGAACCTCGCCCGAAATGCTGCACGAATTGCGGAAAGCAATCGAGGAACGGCGTTCGTTCATCGGCGAGGTGTTGAATTACCGCAAAGACGGCACCCCCTTCTGGAACCGTCTTTCACTCACCCCGTTAAAAGACGAGAACGGAACCGTCACCCATTATGTGGGCATACAATCGGATATCACGGACAGGGTCAGGGCGGAAGAAGAATTGCAGCGCGCGCTGGAGGCGCTGAGCGACGCCAATCAGAAACTCGCCGAAACCAACCGCCGCCTCAAACAGAGCCTGGGCGCCGCCGCAAAGATTCAGCAATCCCTCCTGCCCGACAGCATGCCGGTGTTTAAAGGCATCCGTTTCGGCTGGCGCCTCCACCCCTGCGAAGAACTCGCCGGTGACACATTAAATGTCTTCCGTCTGGACGACGCCCATGTGGGTCTGTATCTGCTGGACGTGATGGGGCATGGCGTTGCCGCGGCGTTGCTTGCGGTATCCGTCAGCCGGATGCTTTCCTCCACGGCACAACCCTCCTCCTTTTTTTGGGAGCGGCGCGGCAGCGCGGCGGAATATTCCCTCACCCCGCCCGCCGAAGTGGCAAACCGGCTGAACGCCCTATTCCCCTGGGAACCGGAAACCGGACAGTTTTTCACCTTGGTTTACGGCATCCTTGATGTGCGCGATGGCCTGTTCCGGTATGTCTCCGCGGGCCATCCCTCCCTGCTCCATATCACCGAAACCGCCGCACGGGAATTGCCCCTGGGCGAAGGGTTGCCCATTGGCCTGAGCAACACCTCCTATCAGGAGCAGCAGGTGATTGTGCAGCCTGGAGAACGGCTCATTATCTATTCCGACGGTGTCTCCGAGGTTATGAATGATCAGGGGGAGATCTTCGGCACAAAACGGCTGATGCATCGCTTGGCCGGACTCCACGCCCTTCCCGTGAATGAAACCTTGGACCGATTGTTTGAACTCCTGGTCGACTGGCACGGCGATGATCGCTTTTCGGACGACGTCTCCATCGTGGCCTTGGGCAGGGCGCCAGGGAAGCCCGCATGAAACCCCGGTACAGCATCGCCGTCCTGCTCTATTGCGCCGCCATCTTCTGGTTGTCGGCACAGCCCATGACCATCAGGCCCGAACTTGAAATCCCGGGCTTGGACAAAGCAGTGCACACAGTCCTCTATGCGGGATTGGCCGTTCTGGTATCCGTGGGAATGCGCCGCTCCGGACAAAACTATTCGCCCCGCGTCCAACTTCTGTTCCCCATCGCTTTTTGCCTTATGTACGGAATCACCGACGAAATCCACCAACTCTTCACCCCCCACCGCTCCTTCCAGCTTTCCGATATTTTCTTCGACACCTTCGGCCCAATACTGGCCCAATTTGTACTCTGCGCCGGGTTTTGGAAAATCCAAATTAAGTAGGGACAGTAACCGTTTATTTTGAATACAACCGCTCTACAATCGTTTTCACCATAAAAACAAACGATTACTCCCTTGCCTTCACCCCATCCTTTTGCCATACTATGCAAAGATTCATAGCTCAAAAAGTGTACGAATGGCGGGAAATAATGAATCGGTGGCGGATGAGGGAAATGCGTTGCCAAACACGGACATAGTATCCGGCCCGTTGAGATTAAGATAAGGAGAATTGGAAATGCGCATCAAAAAAATTCATGCGTTGGCGCCAATGCTGATCTCGGCGGCATTCCTCTTATTCACCGGATGCCCCATCTTATCCGGTTGGGGAACGGGGTCATTAACAGTAGTTTTACAGCCCCAATCAGTTGTCGATGAAGGCGCTCAATGGTGGGTGGAAAAGTATGGCGGCGACAAGGGCCACACTCTTTATAATAGTGGCATGACAATCAGTCTGCCCGTTTTTACGTACTTTCGGGTGTTCTACACGGGATTTCAAAACCCTGCCCTGCCCGTGCCACCACCGCCCATGAATCCCTTCTGGCTCATGCCGGGTGAAAAGAAGGTTGTCACCATAACATATAATAATCCCGATGATGACGATGGCGGCGGAGATGATGACCACGAAGGAGATTGTCCTGACCTGACGTATTGGGGCGGCGTCTGGGGAGTCATTGGCGGAAATGCCCAAATTATCGAATATAGGGATAATGGGCATGTATCCTCCCGATGCGACGGCCCATGGGGGAACTATGAGTTGGGCAACACCCCCGTGTGGGCTCCCGGCGGAGGCGTCTTCTTTAGACAGGACGGATGCAGCTTTCGGATGGTGGATGATCAAGGTTTGCCCTGTTATCCAGGCGAATACGCCGGCGTGTTTACAGGCAATTCATTTACGGCAACGAATATTGTGCCCCGGCAAGACAGACCCGGCTTTCATGCCTCTGGACGCTATGACCCACAGACGCATACCCTTACCTTCGATCTAGTGGGTTCTTATGATGATTGCGCCGATTCCGACGGTAAATGGGCCTGCAGATTTGAGCAGACGGGAACGTACATTCTTGCTCCCGTATGCCTGAAAAATTGTCCGTGGGACAAATAACCTCTAATAAACAACACAAAGATGAACGAGAAATCAGTTTCCATACCGCGTGTGTTGACAATTGCCGGGAGCGATTCCGGCGGCGGCGCTGGGATTGAAGCGGATCTGAAGACCATGGCCGCCCTCGGGTGTTACGGCATGGCGGCGGTTACATCGGTCACCGCGCAAAATACCCTCGGCGTGTCCGGCATTTATGATGTGCCGGCGGACGGCGTTTTCCGGCAGATGGACATGGTATTGAGCGATATCGGCGCGGATGCTGCAAAGACCGGCATGTTGTCCAGCGCGGATATCATTACTGCCGTGGCCCAGGGATTGATGCGGCATCCGGTGGAGAAGCTGGTGGTGGATCCGGTGATGGTGGCGAAGAGCGGCGCTGCCCTGTTGCGGCGCGACGCGCAGCAGATGCTGATCGAGCGGCTGCTTCCCTTGGCGTACATCATCACCCCGAATGTGCCGGAAGCCGAAGTGCTGTCCGGGGTGCCGGTAGATTCGGAAGAGTCGCTGAAGGAAGCGGCGGAAATTATTCACGGCCTCGGTCCAAAGTTCGTAGTAATGAAGGGCGGACACCTTGATCAAAAGGATGCCGTGGACTTCCTGTTTGACGGTGAAACGCTCCATCCTTTTTCCGCTCCGCGCATCGATACCAAGAACACCCACGGTACTGGGTGCACGTTTTCCGCCGCCATCGCATGTTATCTGGCAAAAGGTGAAACGGTGCATGAAGCCGTGCGCCGTGCAAAGGACTATCTCACCGGGGCCATTCAAAACGCGCTGCCCTTGGGCGGAGGACATGGTCCGCTCAATCATCTATGGATGATAGAGGACGCTTCCTTTCGGGGCTCATCCAGGCAGTGCGGAAGTTCACAATGAGAACAGCCTCATGTATGTGGCAAAGGAGGCGCATCGCCAACCCTGAAACGGTGATAGTTTTCTTTTTAGTACTGGGATCTTGTTCTATTGGCGCGTGGTACTATGCAAAGTACAACACCGAACACATGAGAATGTTCACCCGCCGTATGGAGCCTGCGGTAATGTTTGCCCTCGGGAAAGGGTTTGTGTGTCCCGGCAAGATTCCCGCCGTAGAGGGCTTTGTATATGATGGAAAACCCGATCATGTGGAATATGATGACATCCCGGAGGATTTTTCCGGCAAGCCCTTGACGTTGGAACATCGCATCAATCTTTACCTTCTCTGGAGCATTGCTTTGTGCTGGCGGCTTTTTGGCGTGAGTTGGGAAGGATTGGCCCCCCTGATAGGGATGTTTTGCGGGTTGTTTATTTTCCTGGTCTATTGCCTGTTTCGGTTTTTTTCTCGAAAAAGTGTGGCGGCCGCGGGAGCGCTGCTGGTGCTGTTCGCCCCGGCGCACATGGCGGTTCTGAGCATGCCGCGGGATTATGCCAAAGGCCCGTTTATTCTTGCGGCGCTGCTTATCCTGGGGGTATTGCTCATGCGTCCGGCGGGGCTCCGGAAACTAGCTGGGTTGAGCGCCGTGCTCGGCTTGGTCATTGGCGTTGGGTATGGTTTCCGGCAAGATATTTATGTGATGGTGTTTATTGCGCCGGTTCTGCTGTTGTTCTTCTTGCCCGGTGCGTTCAGGGAGCAATGGCTGGCGCGGTTGGCGGCTGTTGCAGTGATGACGGCGGTGTTTTTAGTAACGGCGTGGCCGATATTGCAGGCACGTGGGGCAGAAGGCAACACCACGATGCACCATGTCCTGGGGGGGGTGTTCCGGTACAATGAAGAAATGATGGGTGTTGGGGGCGCCCCGTACATTCTTCACAATGAAGAAATGATGGCCGATCCCTGGATATATGTTTATAATGAAACGTTTTATCATCTTGGCTTGGGGAAAGATGATCCCCTTCCCTATCTCAGCACGGCATACGATGTGGCAGGCCGGGCATACATGCGCGCCATACTGGCGGAGTTTCCCGCCGATATGCTTACGCGCGGCTACGCATCCTTGTGGCGTATTCTGCAGGATGCCCCGTGGTTGGTGAATGGTCCCAGCCGCACGGGATATGACGTGCGCAATGCGTTTGTCGAAAGACTCGCTCGTTTCTATGGAAAAGCCGCCGGGATTTGGCACTACATGGCCCCATGGGCGGCCCTTGTGGTCTTTTTGGGCATTGCCTTGAAAAACATGCGCATAGCCGTGGCAATGGGGCTCTTGACCCTTTACCTGGGCATGTATCCCAGCATTCAGTTTCAAGCCCGGCATGTGTTTCATTTGGTGATCTTGCCCATAGGCCTGGCGCTTATCGTGATGGAAGGAATGTTGCGTGGAATAAAGAGCTGGCGCGGCGGCGGGGGAGTGTCTGAAGGGATGAAAGCGGATCAGTCTTTCCGCTCACGGGCGTACCACATTGTGATTGTGGGATTGCTCGGTGCGTTTTTATTGCTTGTTCCCTTGTGGGGATTGCGCTTCTATCAAACCCTGCGGATCACGCGGCAATTTGAACAATGTGCTTCCTCCTTGATAACGCCCGTGCCTGGTGTTACGGAGGAAGCATATTCCTCAGGTCAACGGATACTTCACCTGGATACTCCTTTGCCGGAGAAACCGGAGGCGCCGCCACAATCACGATGGTATTGTGTAACGGAGTATTTGGTGTTGGATTTCACGGGGCAGGGCGCACTGCCGGAAACAATCACGATGAACACGGAGCATGGTTTTGACAGCACAATACATGTTCGATCGTTTACAGGGGAGAGATCAGAAGGCCCGGCACGCATATTTTTCCCCGTGTATCGCAAATATCAGGGACAAGGCGCATTGAACGAGTTGGTGTTGAAAGGCGGCGATCCGCATCTGCCGGTTCGTTTGTGCCGGGTGGCCCATCCTGAAGCATTTCCTTTCCAGATGACGCTTGTCCTTGGACCTGAATGGCGCACCCAACGAAAATATAAGATTCTTGAACCAGTGGATGTGATGACATGGCAGGTGAAGAATTAGCGTCGCCGGGTCCATGCATCGCTGCGGTATTTTTCCACCGCGAGACGGCGCGCGGCATCGAGTTCTTCCGGAGTGGGCGCGGGCTGGTTGTGCGCGATGGAAACAGGCGCCACATCGAACGCTTCGCAGACAGCGACACGCAATGTATCGGGATCGAGGGGAAGATGGCCCACGAAGTCCCGGTGATTGCGCGCGCCGCGGTAATCGGGCCGATCTTCGGGTTCGCGCAGGTACCGTTCCATGCCTTCATAATCGGGGCGGTATAACAAGGTGCCGTGGTGAAGCATGGCGTTCCGCCGCCGCCGTTGCGCATTGCCGGAGACTTTTCCACCGTCCAGCGCAAGATCGCAAATACCTTCAAAGCGGGCAGTGATGGCATGGTGCACCAAGGCGTCCGCGATGCATTCCAGGATGGTGGCATAGGACGTGTGAAGCGATTTAAAAGAAGGCCAGTTTTCGTAACGCAGCGCCAGCGTGTAGTTGAGGCAGCCTGGGCCCTGTAACACGGCGCCCCCTGCGGTGCATCGCCGCAGGAAGGGAATTCCGTCGGCCTGACACCGCTCAATATGCACTTCCTGGGCGAGGGTTTGCCCTGTACCGATGACGACAAAACGGACCGGGCTTTCCCAGAACCGCAAGGTCTCCTCCGCTTCCCCCGTTTCAACACGGTCCAGCAAAACTTCCTCCAGGGCAAGGTTTTCCGCGGGATCGTCGAAACTGTAATTAATCAGCCGCATGGAAGTGCGCTCCGTCCCTTCAACAGATTTGGGGCAGGATAGTAATAAACTCCTGCCAGGAAGTGAAGGTGTACTCGGCCGTGGTATGCCCGATAAAACGTGTATTGAAGCCTGCGAAAAGACCAGCTTTGCCGCCAACGTTCTGGACACCCAGAATATCGGTGGGCTGCAAGTCGCCCAAATGGAATAGTTCATTGGGCGCCACGCCCAGAATGCGTGCGGTGCGTTCGAACATGGGGGCCTGCGGTTTGGCCACGCCCACTTCATTAGAAAAAGTAAAGGCGGACATATAGCCGGCGAATCCTTCGCGCCCCAGTATCTGCCGCAAAGATGATCCAGGACTCACCCCCGTGTCGGAGATCAGGCCCACGGGCCATCGCTGTGCGGCGGTGCGCACTGCGTCCAGGGCGCCCTCAATCGGTTCCGGCGGATATTTTATGATGGCGGTGGCAAAAATATGGGCCAGCCGCCGCACGGTGGGCCCTTTCAGTTTGATATTCAGGACGCTGCACGCTATATGTACGGCATCTAATGGCGACAAAGTGCGCTGGTCTTCGATATGGGAGCGCTGAAACTCTGCAAACGTGGTTTCAAGGGCGTTCATCGCGGTTTCCGGCGCGGCGCCGGTGGCCTCGCAAAAAGCTTTGAGCCGCATGGCTTGGCGCAATTCCGCCCCGGTGTCGCGGAACAGCGTTCCCCAGAAATCGAATGTGATGGCGCGTATGGCCATGGGTTATCCTTGCTCCAGAAAGTAACGCAACGGCCCCGCAACGATATTGGCCAGTCCCACGATGGTGCAGATATAAAGGGAGGCGGTCAGAAGAAAATGCTTCCAGGCATCGTTGCCCCGCAAGGGGAACACCTGGCGGTAGGCGTAGAGGTGGCATACAAACGCGGCCACGCCTAATCCCAGGTATAACGGTGTCAGCCAATCGAAAGGCGGTGCGCCATCATGGCGCAGCGCCACCGCGGCCATGGTGTGTATGTTCCAAACCCCGTGCACCTTGCCCGCGAGATAGGCCATGTAAGGGCCGGGCAAGCTTAATGGAAGTGAAGCCAGCCCGAACTGGACCAGCGACCAGGCGAAGTTTTGGTTGCGCTGGTTGAAATAGGGCGCCGTGAAACTCAGCAGGGCCACCCAAAGGATGCCGCCGAGGGGAAAGGCCAGCATCCAATGCACCGCCTGGAGTTCGACGCGGACATTAATGACGGAGAAATAGTAGAAAAGGAGACCACCGCAGCCCTCCATGGACGGCATTGGCCAACCGGACCGGCCATAATACGTAAAGGTGTAGTACCAGCCCAGGCTAAAGGCAAGGGCGAGCCAAAGCGCAATGGCGTTGACCCAGTCCAGCGTTTTTATGGTCCGTGGTGTCGGCATACCCACAGAATATCGGTCTATGCGCATTAACGCAAGTTTGGGGAGGAAGGGATATGAATGAGCCGGAAGAGAACTATTCGCTAAAAGATGGTGTGCGGCGTCCTCTCCTGTTATAATAATGCCCTGTTGATGTTGAAGACGATTGGTGCAGGACAGGGACAAGGGATCGTAATTGCTTGAAGTGAAGGGCGTGAAGGCCATGGGTAAAGAGTGTTACGGGGTGCCTTTGGGCGGCATCGGCACGGGCGCGATGGAATTGTGCGGAGACGGACGCTTCCGCAATATCTCGATTAATAACAACCGTCTTCCTGAGTCGCATATCGCAAAAGCCGAACATACATTCATAGCGATTCGTATCGGGTCAGCGAAAGGCGTGTATGCGCGGATGCTGCAGCATTCCGTAGAGGGGGAATCTGAAGAGGCAGGAGCGCCGCCCCGCATGCGCCGCGATCTGTTGCATTGGCGCGGAGCCTATCCCGCCGTGCATTATAAAGTGAAAGATGTGGATTGTCCCGCGGAAGTCGTGTGGACGGCCTTCGCGCCTCTTATCCCTTTTGATTACGATGCATCCACGATGCCCGCAATTTTTTGTAGTGTCCGCTTTGCGAATCAAACGGATGAAACCCTTGCGGTTTCCGCAGTATTCAATTGGGAAGATCTCGGTGGCCGGATAGGAACCTATATCCCGGCGGAAACGGCGCGGATCATGCCCCTTGTGGTGGATGAACAGGAAGATGGGGAGTTGCTGACAACTCCGGAATCCGCGCCCGACGGGACGCTGCTGTTCAACGCGGTGGAGTTCGGATCGCACCGCGATACCTTCACCAATGCGCATGGGCAGTATTGCCTGGCCGCGCGGCGCAAGAAAGGGGTGAACAAAGTTACGGCCGTTGCGTGGGATTCAAATTCCCCGGAGGATCGGGAGATTTTTTGGGAGCGGTTCCTGGAGCAGGGCGATCTCACCCGGTGTGTACCGCGAAGCCCGAAGAAACGTTCCGGGGCAGTGTGTTGTTCCTATGAACTGCTGCCGCAGCAGGAATGCCGGGCGGATTTTGTGTTGACTTGGTTCTGCCCCCGAAATGACATTCACGGAATGAGAATTGGGAATGGTTACACGAATAAATTTCCAAATGCCGTGGAGATTGCACGCAAGGGCCTCCGCCATTTGGTGTATTTTTTCACTGCGGTGGAAGAATGGCAAAAACGCATTCGAAATTCCTCGCTTCCTTCCTGGTTTAGCCGGTTGCTGGTGAACAGTGCGCAAATCTTCTGTACCAATTCGATCTATGCCCGGGACGGCCGGGTTTGTTTTATGGAGAGCCCGCAGTATCCCGGACTGGGCCGGTTGGATATCCGGTTATATGCGTCGTTTGGCGCCATGCTTTTCTTTCCGCGATTTGAAGAAAATGAATTGCAGCAGATCGCACGGGCTTCTGGAGTAAAAACACCCGCACGCTTATGCGCCGATCTGGGTGCTTCGGGATATTTTGAGCCGCGGTTTGACGATGCGGGCGGGGGGCAGGTGGAGCGGTGCGTGCATTTTGTACTTTCGGCATATCGCAATTATGTCCTTATCGGCAGTCTGCCGCGTCTGCAGGAACTTTTACCCGCGGCGCGTGCGGCGATGGCGTCAGTTTTAATGCTGGATCAGAACGGCGATGGAATTCCTGAAATCAGTGAAAGTGTCACCTATGACGGAATAAAGGTGACCGGCCTGAATGCATATGCGGCGGGATTGTGGGTGGCGGCGATGCGGGCGTATGCGCACCTTATGCGCACCCAGGGGCAGTTGGAAGAAGCCGCGTGGTATGAGGAAGCGTACAAACGGGCGGCCGTGAGTTATGAACAGCTCTTCTGGGATGAACAGGGGGGATATTACCGGCTCGGCCGAACCCCTTCCGAAGCAGTGTGCCATAGCGCGCAGTTGGCCGGGCAATGGTATGCGGATTTCTTGGGTTTGGGAACCCTCTTTCAACGGAATCATATCCTTCGCGCCCTCGACAGCCTCCTTCAACACGTCCCGCAAGGAGGGGCGAATGCCGTATCCAACGGCCAGGGGGACGAAGTATGGCCGGGATTTGAGGTGGCCCATCTTGTGTGCCTTTTATTGTATCGAGGACGCGCAGAAGATGCGCTCCGCCTGCTGGAAGGATATGCCGCCGCGTTTAATTATCAGCAGTGTACGCCCTTTAATTTCCCCAATAAGTGGGACGTGGGTAAAAATGCATTGGCGCCGGACGGCCTGGGGAGGCATTTGAGCGCCTTATCCTTGTGGCATGTGCTGTATGCGATTCAAGGGTTGGAATTGAATGTGCCGGAACAGGCGCTCCGCGTGACCCCGCGTCTTTTACCCGGCTGGCATACACTGAATGCACCGATATTCACTCCGATCTGCCTGGGATGGCTTCAATACACGGAAGATGTCATGAAGCCCTATCGCCAACATGTGCATGTTTCCTTTGACAGCCCCGTGATTGTAAAAACCCTGGAATTGTGTGTGCCGAATGAAGTAAATGCCGTACAGGTGCGGTGTGAAGATGTGCATGGAATCCTGGATGTAACCCATCGGCTTATCGCCGGTAGCCATGCCAAACGCGTGATCATCACCGCCCGTCAACCCGTTACCGTCTTGGATACCCTCAGCGTGAATCTTGAAGGGCGGGGCTGACCGGATTTTTCACAAGGTAAATCCGCATGGTTTACTAAAAGGTAAATCCCGCTTCCACACAACTCCCACGCAGGTAAGATCTCTTCGCTGCAAAGAAAGTCCCATACCTCGCGTTCAAAATCGTCATTCCCGCGCAGGGGGCTTTCCAAAAATAGGATGATACCCTTCTTTCGGCCCTTCGGGGCTGATATATCGGAAAAACCGTTTACCCAGGGCATCGCTTCGCTTGCCCTGGGCCGCATTCTTACGCGCTTGCCGCGCTACCCAGCAGGAGGAGTAACTGCGACAGTAATTTTTGGAGGACCCCGCAAGCGGGAATCCAGGATTCAACATTATTTCACTCTCGTCCCAAAGCCAACGGGGGCCAACGCCTCGTTTCCCGTTCCCCGTTCGTCTTTATTGCCTAAAATATTCCGCGGGGTTTTGCCGGTAATAGGCCTGAAATTCCTTGTAAAATGCCGGATATTTCTGCCGGAAGAAAAGAGGCTGTTCGAAAAAGGCTTCCGTGGCCACCGCGAAAAATTCAGCGGGATCTTCCGCGCCGTATTCATCAAAGAAAGTGGGGCGGCGCCGGTTCACGTCCTTCACATGGCGTTCGTAGTGTTTGGCAAAGACCTCGATGAAGTGTTGGTGCGCGGACACGTTGGGGAACGCTTCTTCCCCCAGATCGTAGAGTTGGTGGGCGAATTCATGGAAGAGCACATTGCGTCCGTCGAACGCTTTAAGATCGCGGCGGATGTCTTCCCAGGACAAAATCACCACCCCGCGATCCCAGGATTCCCCTTCCTGCGCTTCAGGATCTTCGTCTACGATTCCAGAAGGGTGTTCCTCCTTATGACGGGGAATGAATGCGCCGGGATACAGCAAAATGCTTTCCAAGCCGGGGAAAAAGCCGAAGTCGTGGCCCAGCAGGAGCACGCAGGCATGTGCGGCGATGGTAAGGCGCATGCGATCAGTCAAGTGCAGGCCATTGCAGCCCTCGATGTTTTTTTCCGCGAAGAAAACATGAATATGTCCCTTCAAGGTGGCTTGGTGTTCCGGGGGCAGCAGGGAATAATAGGGAACATGACGTGCCAGCACCTTCTCCCAGGGTTCGGGAAAGGGCTTGGCCCGCCATTGGGCTCTTCGGCGTGATCGGAAAAAACTAAGCATGGGATTTTTGGGTTATGTGGGTGGCGGACATCCAAAAAAATGGGTGGCCAGCATCCAAAGTACTAGAAATTTGTCGGGCACGAATTGTTGAAAGCTGAGGGAAGCGCCGCGCGGGAAAACATGCTGATAAACAAAGGCATAGTAGTTGAAGGGTTGGCCATCGGGCAGCGTGGTGATTTCTGAGAGGGTTTCGGGGTTAAGACCGTGTTGTTGGACCAGTTCGTTTGTGGCACGTTGAATATAAATCGTATCTATGAATCCGGCGTATTGAAGGACGAAGAGGGTGTTCCAGGCCACGAAGAGTGCCGCCACCGCAATGCCCAAAAATTTAAACCGGCCCAGGCGGGCCAGCAAGAGCGCCAATCCAAGCGCGAAGATGGGCACGCAGTCGCTCATGCGTCGCATGCCGAACGCCCACCCCAGGTTGAGCGCGCAGGCGTTGATATACACTTGAAGCAGGAAGGCGGCGGCGAGGGCTCCGTAAATTTTGCGGTGTTCTTTGGGCGTCCAGAAAAAGCCCAGGAGGGCGATGCCACAGAGAGGCGTCCAGGTGATCAATCCGAATTTCAGGGAGAAGAGCGCGGCGAGGAAATCCGGGTGGGTCCATTGCACGAAATCCGGACCCTGCGGCACGGTGAAAAATTTCCCAAAGATAATTTTCCAGCCGATCATTTGCGGAATGAATGCCAGCAGGGACCCTGCGGCACATATACTTAGATTGAGGGCATTTTTTCTGGAAGGTGTTGTTAATAGGTCAATGGCGGGGATGATGGCGAAAAGGATGTTCTGCCAACGGACGAGTGCAGCCAGCCCAAGCGCGAGCCCGATCAGGAACCATCTCAACAAAGTGTTTTCTTGCCGCAGGCGCGCCCAGGTGAAGAGAAAAAGCGCGGTGGTGAAAAAGGAGGTGGAATGAGACATGGCGAATTCGGGGTAGGTGTAATACAGGGCGGGGGAGGCGGCCCATGCGCAAAGGGCGGTGATGACGCTCAGACCGGAAGAGAACCACGTGCGCAGGAAGAAATAGGTAAGGAGGAGGCCGAATAATCCGTAAAGGGAAATAGCGAGAAAGACGGCCATATGATAGGGCTGAGAAAAGCCGTCCGGCTTTCCGCCGAGATCGGGCGCAAGCGGATGAGCCAACAGGATAAAAGGAGACCAGAGCAGCCCTGGGCCGATGGCGAAACAGTTGGACAGATGCCCCGTTGCGGTCCTGGGGCTGTTTGGATTGGCCCATTGCGCCGCGCCGGGGGTGATGTACTTGTTCAATTCGCGGTATTCATTTTCAAAATCGAGATCGCCGTCGAAGAGCATGGAATGAATCCAGGAATAATAGCCTACGGGATCGTTGGCATGGATGGTTTGGAAGAGGGGGCGGTAGAGGTTGAGCGTGGTGAAGAACCAGAAGTACACCAAGAAGACCAGGAGAATAGCGGCGGTTCCGGGATCGACATGGTGGCTCCAACGTTTGGGAAAGTTTGCAAGGTGCTGAAGAGCCGCGTTCATGGCCGCATCACCGCATGGCGGGCGCTAGCAACATCAAGAGCAGCACAATGGCTCCAAGGATGATGCGGTAATAGCCAAACACGATGAAGCTGTGTTTTCGGATAAACGTCATCAGCCAGGCCACGACCACATAGGCAACAAGAAACGAAACGATGGATCCCACCGCCAATAAAGCCCATTGGTTCCCCGTGAAATGGAAGCCGGTTTCCATCAAGGTAAAGGTGGTGGCGCCGAGCATGGTGGGGATGGCGAGAAAGAAAGAGAATTCTGCGGCAGCGGACCGGGACGCGCCCAAGAGCATGGCGCCGATGATGGTGGCGGCGGACCGGGAGGTTCCGGGAATCATCGCGAGGCATTGTATAAAGCCAATGCCGACCGCGATGACGTAGCTTACTTCGCTCACATGTGAAAAGCGCGGCGTTTGTTTTCGCCGTTCCAGCACGATAAGGAAAATGCCGCCGATAATCAGCGCGAGGGACACCGTAACGCTGTTGAACAGCCATGCTTCGATGAGGTCATCCAGCAAGAATCCCAGGACTGCCGCGGGGAGAAAGGCCGCCACGACTTTTGTCCACAACAAAAGAACGGGCTTTGTCTCGGTATTTTTCCCAAACGGCCACAGTTCTTTCCAGAAATAGAGGACCACGGAAAGAATCGCGGGGAGTTGGATGGCCACCATGAAGGTGTCGGCAAAAACAGGATCGTTCCCCAGTTTAAGGTATTCTTCCACCAGGATCATGTGGCCGGTGCTGCTGATGGGGAGGAATTCCGTAATTCCTTCTACAATGGCTAAAACAATGGCGTTGATGAAATCCACAAAAAACTCCCGAAAGTACGCAAATGCGTCATCATGGTATCACATGGTTTTTCCGATTGGCGAATTTAAAAACACGCTTGCACGGCGCGCGCCGTCCCGCTACGATGTCTTACGCGGAACGGATCAAGACGGATATGAAATGGATGCGCGCCATGCCCCGCTGGATTTGGGGCCTGATGATTGTAATAAGCGTGGTGGAACCCATCACCCACGCCGTGCTGCTCTATGGCCTGCCGGAGTCGATGGCCTCCACGGGCCTGCATATCGGGGACACGGCGTTTTTCCTCACCGCGATGCGGATTTTTTTAAACGGCTTCGATTCGCCCTATGCCACCTGCCAAAGCCCGGCATGCTTTGCCAGCGTTACCTATTTTAACGTTCCCCATGACTGGCTCTATGGCCTGCTTGGGCTCATTGGGGCGATCGTTCAAATACCCCCATTCCTTTTCTTAGGGATGGTGAATGGCCTCGGAGTGCTCCTGTATTTGTTGGCGGTATACTGGTTCTTGTGCGAGATCATGAGGGAGCGGGCGAATCTCGCGTTTTTGATATTTGCAGTAAGCGGTGGCCTCGGTGGATTATTGTATGTGCTTTCGGGAATAGCGGGCGCGCATGGGCTGCCGGGCTTTGAGACCTGGTTTCACCGGTATGCGCGGTATGAATTAATCGAGGGGCCGTTTCTTGCGCCCTGGCTGGTGGCGCCGCGCCTGTATTACACCCTGCCCCTGGCGTTAGGGTTTGCCGCATTGACGCTATGGCTGCGTGACTACAGATGTGACCGGCCCTCGCCGGGATGGGCTTCCATAATAGCGGTGTTTCTGTGCGGATACCTCAATATGCGGCTCGGGCCGCTCTTTGTGGCGGTTGCAGCGTTGTATGCATTAGCGGATCATTCCGCATCATGGCAGCAACGGATCAGGTTTGTGCTGGTGTTTACAGTTCCTGTGATGCTGGCGGCGCTTATTGTGTTGATACAGTTCCGATGGGACCCGGCAGGCGCGCAAAACGCCTATGGCTTGCTCCATCGCTGCGCCTGGTTTGGTTCTGTCTTCGCCCTTCTGTTCTGGCAACTGTTTGTATTGCCATTTGCCGTGCGCGCGGGCTGGAAAGAGATGCCGTGGCGGGTGCGGTTTGTGCTGGGAGCACTTTTGGGATACCTTGCACTGTTTACAGTGCTCTACGCCACACATCAAGTGTACTGGGGGAATCTGTTCGCCGGGGGCGACACGGCGGCGGCCATCGCTGTTTCGGATTGGGCACTCCTGGGTGTTGTACCCGGAATCGCAATCACAGCATGGCTTTTTTCAAAACGTGGTACTCCCTCTTCCGCGTCTGAACAAAATGCGGAGAAGACCCGTCTACTGGCGTGGTGTTGGTTGTGGCTCCTGATTTTTCTCGCGGTGGCGGTTTCCGCGTTTGGACAGGGATCGTTCATGCGCTTCATGCCGGAACGGTTCCTGGTGTTGCTGGGCATTCCGGTGGCGGTGCTTTCGGCGGAAGGACTTCATCGCATGCCAAGAGTGTTTTCACGGGCGATGCTGGGCGTACTGGTGATGAGCGGGATCTGTTCGTTCACTGTGGCGGCACTCTGTTTCCAGGGACCTCTTGGATTTCATCTGAAGGGCGCCTTTGCCTGGACGCATAACGAGGTGATGTCGCCAGTGGATGCGCGCTTGATACAAAAGATCAGAGGCGGCAGGGTGTTGTGCCCAGCGTCTGTGCCACCCTTATTTGGAGACATCGTCGTCCATACCCGGCCAAAAACGCGCACGCTTTTCGGTCAGGCGACAATGGATTACAGCGGCATCGACATGGAAACCATGGGCCGGAACGTGCAACGCTTCTTTGATTCTTCGACAAGCGATGAGGAGCGCAGAGCGTTTGTGGAGAAGTGGTGTGTGGACTATGTCTATTGCCCGGAGACCTGTCCGGTGAATGAGGATACGCTCCAGCAATTGAGGAAGGCCTCTTGGCTCCATGAAGTGGCCGGGGAAAATCGTGCGGCGGTATTTATGGTAATCAAAGATCCGGAAAAGAAGTAAACTGGACTTCCCACCAACTCTTAATCGTGCTTGTCATTGTGAGTCCCCCCCGTCGAAGCGCCCGGATGAACTAACCCAACTTCCGCAGTTAAATTTGTAAGTGGTTGATTTTATTGGATCGATGTCCAAAAGTCTTCACTACATTTTGTGAGTTTCGAGTCTTTGGGGGAGATGCAGTCCGAGCAGTTGCAGGAGGATGACTTGGTGTTCGTCGGGCTGAGTAACACAGCGTTTTCGGATTTCGACCCCGGTCTTCGTGGGAATGACCACATCCACGAGACTAATGCGCTTTAATTCGTCGAACACTTTCCTGGGTTCATCGCCCAAACCGGCTTGGCGGCATAATTGGGCGAGGGTTTTCCAGAGCACGTAGGCCAGAAAACAGACCAGAATATGTGCTTGGACGCGTCCAGGGATCTGGTGCCAGATGGGGCGGATGCGCAGGTCGCTCTTGTGGATGCGGAAAGCGGCTTCGGCTTCGGTCAATTGGATATAGGTGCGCCATAGGTCTTCGGCGCTCCACTCGGCGACGTTGCTGCGCAACAGGTAACACCCTTCGCTCAGTTCGCTCCAGGCACGCCATTCTTCAACCTCCTTCCAACGCACTGTGGCGCCTCCGTCGGCCCGTGTGCCAATCGTGACATGAAACAACCCGGCGGCCCGGCTGTTGAGTCCCTTAAGCCGTCCGACGCGTTGCGCAATCAACAACGGTTCTTGGCGTTTGCCCGCACAGGACTTGGCTATTTTTTCCAATCCTTCCCGGATCCGTTGGGCGAACCGCTCATGCATCGACTTTTCTTTCTCGCGCCGGTCGGCGCTACGGCACAGAATAAAGGTTTCTTGGCCATCGGGAGAGGGGCATTTCTTCACCTCAAGCCCTTCACGCACCGTTTCCCACCCTTGGGAAAGCAACTCGCATTCAAACTTCTTCAACGCGCTCTTGGGCGTCCCCACCAGATAACGCCGCCCGTGACGCTGTAAAAACTCAATGTGTTCCTCGGACACCATGCCGCGATCCATCACCCAAATGCGATTGGAACGGCCATAGCGCCCCTCCATCGTCTCCACGATTTCCTCCAGCGTCGTGGAGTCGTGACGGTTGCCCGCGAACACCTCATAGCCCAGCGGCATCCCGCTACGGCTCACCACCAGCCCGATGCACACCTGCTTGCAATCCCCCCGTCCGTCGCGCGAATACCCCCGCTGCGCCAACGGATTCTTGGCGGCTTCGCCTTCAAAATACGTCGATGTCACATCGTAGAGCAACAGGTCATACTCCAGATCGAACAGCGTCCCCAGACGCTCCTTCAAATGCCGCTCCAACGCCTCCTTGTGCGGAAGCAACTTGTCCAGCGCACGGTAAAGCCGGTCATCGCTCACTTTTTCCGCCGGAATACCCAGTAAATCCTCCATCGCACTGTGCCCATAAAAATGTTCGGCGATATGCAACTCGCTCGAGGGTTCGCATACCCGCGACAATACCAACACCTGCGCCATCACCGACCACGGGATGGCTTCGCGCCCCCCGCGCAACGTCTCGGCGAAGAACTCGTCCAAGCCCACCTGGCGCAACAGTTCCCGCCCCAGCCAAGGACCGCCAAATGAACGCAACCGCTCCACACGCACACGTGACGTGTCCACTTCCACCCACGACGAATCTTCTTCGAACAAACCTTGTTGAACCGGACGATGCCCGTGCGCCGCTGCGGCCACCCCGCGCCGGCCTCCCGCCGGCATGGCGCCCAAGTAGGCCACTACGCGCGAACGCGGTCCGCGCTCCGTACGCACCGACTCCATCAACGCCCAATACGCGTGCCGTTTGCCATCCTTGTTGCGATATATTGGCCGTATGTACATGGCTTCATTATGCACATCCGGATCGCGTTGACAAGGGGGTAGGTCTTCACTACACGTCACTTTGTCAAATCGTAAAAACAGTCCCTGTTTATTCTCAAGGACTTACAACCGCGCAAGGAGAAAACTTAGAGCAATTTTAGCTAAAATATGCACCTAACTGCGGAAGTTGGGCTAAGAAGAAACATCTGAACACATCCACGCAGTTATCGCTATCGATATCGCTATCGCTATCGTGTTCCCCATTATATCTGCTTCTCCTTCTTCCACCTTATCTAATGGTTCCTATCGGCCCTATTGGTTCTCTTCTTCCAGTCTCCCAGTCCTCCCAGTCCTCCCAGTCTTCCCAGTCTTCCCAGACCTTCCAGGTCTCCCGCCGAGCCGTAAAAAAAGTACCTTGTTGATCTTATTCTAACGGCTCGGCGGGAGCCTCGCCCTCCCATACCGCAAGTCCCAAAGAATCGTCTTTCCCGCGCAGGCGGGAATCCAGGATTCACTGTATTTTTCCTCTGGATTCCCTCTCTACGGGTCCTTACAAAAAAGACATGCGCAATTTCACAACAAGATCAATAAATAGCGCCTCAAGCGCGTAAGAATGTGACCCAGAGAAATCGAAGCGCTACCCTGGGTAGGCGATAAAAAATTTTGGCAAAATGAGATGCGCCATCGAACAATAAAAGGGATTGCACGGCGGGTGTGGTCTAACTACAATGTCTCCAGCGGTATCGTTTCATTTTTTATCGAGGAGGAATATGAAGGAAGCACCTGCCATTCCCCGCTGGGTTTGGGTGATTATCATTGCCCTCAGCCTGGTGGAGCCTGTCACGCATGGTGTGCTTTTGTATGGTCTTCCGGAGGGCGTCGCGCCCACGGGATTGCATATTGGCGACACCGCTTTCTTCCTCACCGCGATGCAGATTTTTCTGAACGGGTTTGAATCGCCGTATGCGACGTGTCAGAGTCCGGCGGGATACAAAAACATCACCTATTTTGTCCTGCCGCTGGATTGGCTGTACGGCGTGCTGGGCGTATGCGCCGCGGTGCTGCATGTTCATCGGTTTATTGTGTTGGGGATCGCCAACGGCCTGGGGATGATGCTCTATTTGCTGGCGGTGTATTGGTTTCTGCGGAGCATGGCGCCACGGCGTGCGAATCTGGCGTTTGTGTTGTTTGTTTTGTGCGGGGGCGTGGCCGGGATGCTTTATATCGTCACGGGCCTCTTGGGGATGCAGGGGCTGCCCGGTTTTGAAACTTGGTTTCGCCGTTATGCGAACTATGAATTGATAGAGGGGGCTTTCCTGGCGCCGTGGCTGATGGCGCCCCGCCTCTACTACACCCTTCCGCTGGCCATCGGTTTTGCTTCGCTCACCTTGTGGCTGCGGGCCTATCGGGAACAACCCGGAAGACCGGGGTGGGGATCGCTGCTTTTGCTGTTGGCGGGAAGCTATTTGAATGCGCGCCTGGGGCCGATGTTCATGGCGGTGGCGGGTTTGTATGTGCTGATGGATACGCGTGTCCAATGGTGGAAACGCGTGGGATATGTCGCGCTCTACGCCGTGCCTGCAGTGATCACCACGAGCTTGTTGATGCTGCAACTGCGATGGAATCCGGAATCGCTGGAAAACGCGGATACGATCCTGCGGCGGTGCGCCTGGCTTGGATCGATGGCGGGCCTTCTGGTTTGGCGGTTGGTTGTGTTGCCGTATGCCGCGCGGCCCGGCTGGCGGGATCTGTCCTGGCTCTGGCGATGCGTGGCGGGCATGGCCTTGGGGTATCTCGCCGCGTTTGCGGTGCTGTACGTAGGGTACCAGAAGTATAAGGGCACGTTGTGGGCCGGTGGTGATGTGATGGCGGCAGTGGCGGTTTCTGATTGGGCACTGCTGGGCCTTGTGCCGGGCGTGATCGTTTCCTGGTGGCTTAGACCGAAAGCAGCGGCGTGTCCGGAGGCTTCGGAGGCCGAAGAGCTAAAAGCGCAGACACCGCTCGGATGGTTTTGGTTGTGGTTCTTGCTATTTCTGGCGGTGGCGGTTTCCGCGTTTGGGCAAGGGAGGTTTCTGAGTTTGACCCCCGAGCGGATGATGGCATTGATGGGTGTTCCCTTAGCCGTGCTTTCCGCGGAAGGGCTGAGCCGCATGCCCAGGATGTTTTCAAGGGGGATGCTGGGCGTGCTGGTAGTGAGCGGGCTATGTTCGATGCTGGTGGCGGTCCTTTGCTTTCAAGGGCCGCTGTTTCACCGGTTTCAGGGACCCTTCTCATGGGCGCACAGCGAGATCATGTCGCCGGTGGATGCGCGCCTCATGGAAAAGATCGATCAGGGCACGGTATTGGCCCCGGACTGGAGATCCCCGTTGTTTGGCGATTTCATCGTGCATAACCGTCCGGGGACCCGCACCATCTATGGTTTGGGGAGCCTGGACTATGGCGGGGTTCACATACGATCCTTGAGCAGAAATGTTCAGCGGTTTTTTACCGCCACGTCAAACGATTGGGAGCGCCAACAGTTTGTACGGAACTGGTGCGTGGACTATGTGTATTGTCCACAGACCGAACCGGTGGCTCCGGAGGCGCTCCGGCAATTGCGAGAAGCAACATGGCTGCGCGAAGTGGCGAGCGAAGATCGCGCGGCCTTGTTTGAAGTGCTGAAGAACTAGCGAGTTTTAACCAGTGATACATTCGAATACGATTTGTTTAATCAGAGAAAAAATTCCGCTTTTCGTTGCCCCTTTTTCTTTCTCGTGAAACGAAAGAGGGAACAATAAAAATATCAAAGGTCCCAGAGAATAAATAACCAATAGTGAATGCACCACAATGAAAACATGGATGGTGGTCATAGTTATCGGGGTATTGGCGGCGGTGGAGCCGCTTACCCACCTGTGGATAATGAAGTGTGCGCCGGGGGGCGCGGTTCCCACGGGGATGCATACCGGCGATAGCGGGCATCATCTCCTAAGTCTGCGTGCTCTGGCGGCGGATTTCTATTCTCCGTTTGCCACGTGCCAGTCACCGTATGGCCCGAAATATTTCGGGTATTTTGCCACGCCCTTTTTCCTGGTGTATGCCGCGATGGGCGCAATAGGCCGATTGTTCCACGCAAACGAGTGTATTTTTCTCGGCGTATTGAATGGCATGGGCGGAGCAATGTTTCTTGCGGCAGCGTTTGTATTGTTTGGCCAGATCATCCCACAACAACGGCACCGGGTGTTTTTTATTTTTGCCCTTGGCGGCGGATTGGGCGGCCTCGCCTATCTGATCACGGGGATGGCTGGACTTCATGCGCATCCAGCATTCGAACAGGATTTCATGCGCGTTGCCTGGTATGAGTTGATCGAGGGCCAGCACCTGTCGCCGTTGTTATTAATACCGCGATTCTACTATACCGTTCCCATGGCATTGGGTTTTGGCGCTCTGGCGGCCTATCTTTTTGCGGATCGTTCGGATAGCGTGCGTGCCTTGGCGTTTTCTGGCTTGTTACTGATGTGCGCCACGTTCATTAATACGCGTCTTGGGCCGATGCTTTGGCTGGTGGCGGCACTATATGGGATGACGGCATCGGAACGTCCGCTTGCTTCCCGTGTGAAGGCATTGCTTGTGCTTGCTGTTTCGGTGGGCGCGGGCGGCTGTGGCGCATGGCTGGTGTTACGCGTGCATCCGGTGTACACGCACAATGTCGCACAGGTGACGCAACAGGTGATCCGGCTATTGCCGTTAATCAGCGCCACGGTGTTCTTATGGGTGGCGGCGGGCCCCGCCATGCTTCCTTCTCTTTCCGCATTGCCGAAAGCATGGCGGTTCTTGGCGTGCGCGGTGCTGGGCTATCTGGCGGTCTATGGCATTTTGTATATCGGGTATCAGGCCTACTATGGGAATTGGCTGCACGGCGGAGATACCAGCGCCGCAGCCTGGGCATCGTATCCCGCGCTTATCGGTTTATTGCCGGGGTTGATTGCGGGCCATTATGGTTCGTGGCCTCAAAAGGAAAAACAAAAGGAAAAAGCAGGCTGGGTGGTGCTGTGGCTGGTGGTGTTTCTGGCAGCGGGGGTGTCGGCATTCGGCGGGGGATATCTGCGTTTGTCCCCGGAACGATGCGTGGTGATGGTGGGGCCGCCGCTGGCTGTACTTGCGGCCATGGGGCTTTCCCGAATGCGCCCGAACATCGCGCGTGTCCTCTTCGGGGTGATTCTGACATGCGGCGTGTTGTCATTGTCGGTGGCCTCCTTGGTATTTCAGGGACCGCTGGGGCATACGCCAGGGAAAGGCCCGTTTGCGTATCTGCATTACGAATACATGACGCAAGAAGACGATGTATTGTTGAAGCAATTGCCGCAGGGCACGGTGGCGGTTCCCTTATGGTCACCAATTGCGTTTGGGGAAATCACTGCGCTGCGGACGGGCATGCATGTGTTGGGCGGGCCGGGCGCAATGAATCTGGGGGATCGTCCGTTTGGCGAAGTGGAGGGTGCGGTGAGCCGCTTTTTTGCGGCAACTGCGGAGGATGCGTTCCGGCGCGCATTCGTGAAAACCTGGTGCGTGGACTATGTGTATTGTCCGGATACATGTCCGGTGGATGAAGCGGTCATCGAACAGTTGCGCAGCGCGCCGTGGCTTCATGAAATCGCACAGGCAGGCAAGGGGCATGTGTTTCAAGTGATTCGACAGGAGTAAGACATGCACGTGAAAAAGGCGACTATTTTTTATGGGGCGGCGATGCTCACGGCACTTGTATGTGTCCCATTGATTTCAGACGCGGCTTCCCCCAAGACGCCGCCCCTGATTCGAGGCACGCTCTGGTATATCGTGCAGGCGCAATCCACGGATTGGACCCAGGAACGGCTGGAACAGACGGTGGAGGCGCAAAAGGCCGTGGGATTTGACGTGCTGTGGGTGTTGAATACGCCGGACTTGGTGCGCAAAGCGGAGGCGTCCGGCGCCTTGGATATTGTGGAGACGGTGTATGCGCTGGCGGATGCGCGCGGGATGCATGTGATTGCGGATTTGCCGGTGGGCGGGTGGTATGGCAAGGCGGCGGCCGAGGCGATGATCACGGAGTTGAGCGGATATGCCGGGAAGTTTCATGCGCGGTATGGGAAGCATAGTTCGTTTTATGGCTGGTATTTGAATCATGAGATCAACCCCATTGCGCCGGAAGATGCGGAACAGTCGGCATTCTGGCGAAACGTGTGGAGAACCGTGACGGAAACTTGTCATACGATCGCGCCGGGTTCCGTCGTGACGATATCGCCGTTCTTTTTGTTGGATGAGCCGCGCCGCCGGGGGTTCATCTATTTGACGCCGCAGCAGTATGCGGATTGGTGGGGGAAAACGCTTTCGGAAACGGGCATCGATATTCTCATGTTGCAAGATTCCGGGGAGCATTTGTCCTTTCTCACCCTGGCGCAGCGCGAGCCGTTTTGGACGGCGGTGGCGGAGGCCTGTCACACGGCGGGGGCGCAGTTTTGGTTAAATGTAGAGTCGGGCGAAGCGGACGTGCCCGATTGGGAGACCTATCTTACGCTCGAAGCGGAGAAAAAGGTTCCGTGGCGGTTCACCCCGATGGACTGGCTTCGGGAAAAGCTGGAATTGGCGTCAAAATACGCGGACAGCATCATCAATTGGGGCTATTTCCCTTACATGGATCCGCACCCTTTGCACGCTTCCACCAACCAGGAATCAGATAGGTCCTATAGGTCCTATAGGTCCTATTTTGAGAAAATCAGGCAAGCCGGCGGCGCGGCATTACCGGAATTGCCCGCGGGGAAGCGCCCAACCAGGCAATAAAAAACCCGGCGTCGGCAAGGCTGCCAGCGCCGGAGATACAGGCCCTATGTCAACGCGTTATACAGTCAGTGCCTCCCCGGGTGCGTAATCCAGGCTTTTGTGGTAGTTGCGGATCTCCTCAAACGCTTCCGCGGCACACGTCGGACAATACCCGTGGCTGATCCGTTCGTGCATGTCGCGGGGCGGTTCATAGGCGGTCCACTTGGCGCCTTTCCGCACTCTTCCGCATACACAACATTGAACTAACATATTCTACCTGCCTTTCTGCTTGTGCCACTGCGTACAGTCCACATAAATTAAGTAGCATCAAGCATGCCAAGCGTCCTTCCCTGCGGCCTGGCTCGATTCAACTGCTTACTTCGCATTGAATTATACCATTTGTGCGGGAAAAAGGTTGACAAGCAAGCTCCAAATTGGAACATCCGTGCGGGAAATTTGTGCCTCAATTAGGGCGGATTTTGCCCTTTTTGGGCACTTCTGAAACGAACGTTCTATTATTTGGGAAATACATCTTCTCATACGCATACTGGAGACAGGGCAAATTCCCGGCATTTTTCGGCCAAACCGTTGTCTTTTACGTTGCCCGGACAAGAAAACGGGCTATTTTGCACGTGCCTCTTTTTTCCCCCAGAGCCGGAGGTCTTTGAAATTAGCGGTATCGTCGAAGGAGCCGAGGCCGATTTTCCCGGAGAGGAAGGTTTTATTTTCCGCGGCCATGATAGGCTTTTCCATGTTGTCGAAGAACACTTTTATGACACCGGTGTCTGTTTTCCGTTCGATCCGGACGGTATGGTAGGCCGTGCCCCAATCGGTGCCATCGGTCCGTTCTTTGGCAATGGAGACGCGTGGGGCATCGTTCACCAGGAAGATGGAGTTTGCATGCTCGTCGGCTTTGGTGGCGATGTGGGCGTAGTAGAAGTGCGACGGGCCGGCATATCCGAAGAACAGGCACCCGTCCCGATGCCCATATTCGCGCCCGGTCTGTTTGATTTTCACTTCGAGGATGAAATCGCTCACCTCGATGTCGTTGAGCAGGGAGATATTCTTGGGCGAACGCACTTTGGGCTCGTATTTGCTGGCGCCAAACAACGAGTAGACGTGCGCGCCGTCTTCTTCGGTCACTTTCCATGCGCTGGCATCCGTCGGCGTCCACCGGGCCGAGTCGGCCGCAAAGTTTGACTCATAGAGCAGTGGCAATCCTTGAAGTTCCTTAGGTACTGCGGTTTCCTCCCCGGATGCCGCCCATCCGCCAGCAACCAGCATGGATACGAAGATCAACCCGGCGATAATGCCTTTTTTTGACATGGTTCTTATCCTTATATCGTGCTACCTAATGGTGTTTTCCGTGTTTGCCCATATAGTGTACAAAAATACATTATTACACGTCCAATGGTTTCGCGCAGGATTTGAGCACGATTGTCCGCAGGGGCCTGATGACACTGCTGCCAGGCATTCTTGGATGTGAAAAGGTCAAAGGGGACTTTTTACATAAAGGGGACTCTTCACATTGACGCGGGAATGCCGTATGGCTACAATAAGCGGCTACCATGCCCGGAACGGGTTTGGAACAATTCCTGACAGGTTTATTTCATCAACTGGAGAAACGGCCATGAATCGGAAATCCTGTTTGTTCGCTTTCTGTGCATTGTGCATCCTCACGATCGGTTGCAGCGTCTATGCCGAATTTGACACGCCGGTGATCAAAGAATGGACGGTGCGTGAAAAGAACGACAAGGGAAAAATGGACGATGTGAAATACATGTCCATAGACGGGATCAACGTCCATGAAACCGATCCCGCCAAGCAGCCCCAGCCCACGGTTATCACGCCCGGCACGGAAAGCACCCCGGATCAATCTGGTCAGGCGCCCTCGGATGCCATTGTGCTTTTTGACGGAAAGGATCTGTCCAACTGGACGTCCACCAATGAGAAAGAAGCCACCAAATGGGTGGTGAAGGACGGCGCGATGATGCCCACGCCGAAATCGGGCATGATCCGGTCCAAACAGGAATTCGGCTCGTGCCAATTGCACATTGAATGGGCCACGCCGAAAGAAGTCAGCGGCGAAGGACAAGGCCGGGGGAACAGCGGTGTGTTCCTGATGGGAAAATATGAGATTCAGGTGCTCGATTCGTATCAGAACACCACCTATCCCGACGGGCAGGCCGGCGCTATTTATGGACGCAACGTGCCCCTCGTCAATGCCAGCCGGAAACCTGGTGAATGGCAATCCTATGATGTCGTTTTCCACCGTCCCGTTTTTCAGGACGGCAAAGTCGTCAAGCGCGCCACCTTCACTGTTTTCCATAATGGCGTGCTTATCCAGGATCACATTGAATTGACCGGCGGCTGCGGATGGATGGGCCCCCATTGTGTCACGGGCTATGAACCCCATGGCGACAAAGGTCCCATTGAGCTCCAGGACCACGGCAACCCCGTGATTTTCAGAAACATCTGGGTCCGGGAATTAAAAGACTGATCGCCGTTTGTGAAGACGGGTGAAATGAGGTGGAGCCTGCCAAGGTTCAGCGCAGCACCCGTTCGAGCACGGAAGAAACGGCCTTATCACCGAGCAAGGATCCTTTGTCCAGTTTCAGGGTTTGGCCCATGCCGAATTGCAGGACGGATTCCGCCACTTTCCGCCCAAACAATTTGGACATTACATGATTGGCGAGGGGACCTCCTAAATCGAACGAAACCTCTTCGATTTTCGCCTCCGCCTTCCGCGATTCCGGGATCACCCGGATGTCGTATCCACGCTCTTTGCACTCAAAGTTGAGCGGCAACACACCGTTCTTAAAACTGCATTTCACCGGGAACTTGCCCAGTGGTGTTTTCGCTTCCACGGACGCGGTCACCCGGGAGAATTGCAGAAGTGAAGGAATTGCCGGACGTTCCTCCTGCCATTTCGGCGTGGTGTCATAGCTCAACTGCAAATCCGCCAGTTTGATCGATTTTAAATCCAGTTGGATGTTCGCTTTGGCCAATTCCTGGATATTTTCGGCGGGTATTGCCTGCGCCATTTTCGGAAGATCCACCGACATCCCTCCCACCGCCGTCGCCACGCAAAACAGTTTAATAAGGTCCAATTGCTGCCGGATGCTTTCCATTTGCGGTTCCCAGCCCTGAACATTTCGTTCTGGCGGGGAGGCGGTATCACCCTCCGATTCCCCATAACAGGGCAGGGAAATCAGCATGGCCAACACGAAAGCGATCTTTTGACATCGTTTTTTTATCATATCTTGCCCGTCCTGCTATGCAATAAAACAACGTGTAACTGTTTATATTGCCAATATACGCATTTAGTTCCGCCCGATTAGACGAATCGTGGGAAGGATTGTTCATGCTAAAAAAAAGAAACGCCATAACACACAGGCCATGGCGCCTCATGGAGGGAAGAACTTTTGGGGGAACCACCGGTCGCGTTGGCGCCGGGATCGGGCGCCCCGGAGGTTCGAGATCTTCCATATTAAATTGATTTCGACATCCGTGTCTGTAAAAGCCTCGACCTCCCTGTCTCGGCGGTACAATGCCTTTATCGGCAATGTCCTTTTAAGACTTTAGAGTGCAACCCTGTTTGGGTGGCCGGTAAATCAAAGAAAACCCGAAACCAGGCCTGTTTTTCTGATTTTTCCGCGGTCCTGCCCGATAAAATTTGCTTTCTCGGCCCCAATAGGCGAGAATACCGCCTTGGAAACGAAACGAAACATCGTTCCTATTTCCAGATACTTGTTCACCCAAAAGAAGGAAACAGCCATATCTATGTCCAGCTTTAAAGCGGAATATCAAAAGAAACTGATTTCGGCGGAAGATGCCGCCGCCATGATTAAATCCGGCGATATCGTAGATTACTACGCTTTTAATGCGAGTTCGCAATATGTGGATGCGGCCCTCGCCAAACGGGTGAATGAACTGGAAAATGTCACTATCCGCAGTGAGTTGCGCCTCGCCATGCCCATGCAAGTCTTTATGGCCGATTCCGAAGGCAAGGCCTTCCGCCTCAACTCGCTCTTTAAAGGGCCTATTGAAAACATGGTGCCCAAGGAACGTTGCGCTCCGATGCCGGCCCGGCTGGGATCATATGAGAAACTATTCCGCGACGGCGAAGTCACCACGGATTGGGCCGCCTTCATGGTCAGCCCTCCGGACCATGACGGCTACTTGCACTTTTGGCCTTCCCCAGCCCTTGCGAAAGCCGATGTGGAAACCTCCAAAGTCTTCTTCGCGGAAATTAATGAGACCTACCATCACTACAAGTACGAACGCGAAGAGTGCAAAATCCATATTTCAGAGGTCGATTATATTATCGAGGGCGATAGCCCTCCCCTGATGGAAATTCCCAGTCCACCCACCACGGAGGTGGATGCCAAAATCGCGGAACACGTTATGACGGAATTGTGCGACGGCGCCTGTTTGCAAATCGGGTATGGCGGGGTGCCTAACGCTGTCGCCCATCTCATCGCCGAGTCCAGTCTCAAGGATTTGGGCGTGCAAACGGAAGTGCTCCCCGAAGGGCTGGTCCAACTGTATAAGGCGGGAAAAATCACCTGCGCCAAAAAAGGCGTGGACGTCGGAAAGATGACCTCCAGCTTCGTTTTGGGCAGCAACGAACTCTTCGAATTTATTCACGACTGCCCCGCCGTGCTGCTCTGCTCCGCTAATTACACCAACAGCCCTTACATCATTGCGAAGAATGATAACTTCGTTTCCGTGAACGCGTGTCTTGAAGTCGATCTGATGGGTCAGGTGTGTTCGGAATCCATAGGCCCCAATACCATCACTGGCACCGGGGGACAGTTAGACTTTGTGCTCGGTTCCCAAATGGCTAAAAATGGAAAATCCATTATTTGCACCCCCTCTACCTATACCCGCAAAGATGGAACGGAAGTATCACGTATTGTCGCCACCATCACCCCCGGCAACACCGTCACCACGCCGCGTTCCTGTGTGAATTACATCGCCACGGAATACGGCATTGTAAATCTGCGGGGCAGAAATCTATGGGAACGCGCCGAACTCCTCATCGGCATCGCCCACCCGGCTTTCCGCGATGATCTCATCCAACAGGCCAAAGAACTTAATCTCTTGAGATAGCTATCAGCAGTCAGCTATCAGCAGTCAGCTAGAGAATAGGACTCCGGCCAACCTGTTCCGGCCAACCTGTTCTTTCTTATCCGTGCAAATCCGCCCAATCCACAAAGCCTTGGTCACTTGACACTTTTTGCCATTACAAACAGTAGCGCTATCGGGTTCGAGTTCGAACCTCCCTAACCGCCCCAGCGTCCATCCTGTTTAAGTCGTTTAAGTCCTTTTTGTCTTGGCACTGGCCGCTTTTAGCTGACCGCTGATAGCTCTTTAAGTAATTTTCCATTGGCGGAGAATATCGTATAGAACGATGCCGAAGGCGGTGGCGACATTGATGCTGTTCTTATATCCCTTCATGGGGATCTTCACCACTGCCTGACTCCGGCGCAGCACGCGTTCATTTACCCCATGCACTTCATTGCCAAACACGACCGCCAGGGGCCTTGGCCATACAATGTTTGTCATTGGCACGGCATGGTCTGTGACTTCAATAGAGATTACCGGGATTCCCTGTGCCGCCAACGCATCCAGACAGTCCCGGTTGCGTTCATAATAGGTCCAGGGCACATAGTCGAAGGCACCGAGCGCTGTTTTTTCGAGCTTGCGGTGGGGAGGGTGAGCTGTCATGCCACAGAGATGAATATGTTCCACGGCCCCAGCGTCCGCCGTGCGGAAAATCGATCCCACGTTAAACGCGCTGCGCAAATTGTCCAGCACCACATGGATCGGATATCGCTCAATGGGCGGCATTTCCTCCACAGAGATTCTGGAGTAATGAGGTTCAAGTTCTGCCATGGGCGGATCGTAGCGCACTTGCACAGGTTTTTTCACGTTAATTAGACACGCCGCTATGATGCGGTAAAGTAGGGCAAGAATGGAGTGGATGGATCAATGCAAAAGAAGCATCTTGTGCGGCCCAGAAACCAATTTCCATATCTATTAAGTTTAAATAAATACAATTGTATGCCTACAGGTACCCACCCCAATATTGACCAACAATAATTTCGCAGAGACCGCATTATAATCACTTGACATATGGGAATTAGGCCGTTAGACTGAGAATACTGGGTGGTGGTCTAGACATGCGTGTATGGGAGAAAACGAGTGGGAATTACCGAACGCATACGCCAAGAAATGGGATCGAGGGACATGCACGAGGTCTACCCAGCGGGAGATAAAGTTTGCTTAAAACGTTTTTATACAAAGATCTGTTGTAACTATTAATTTTACTGATTTTTAGAGTGATGTTTTGGGGGCGGCAGTGCCAGTTTTAGGTTCAAAGAAGTCTTACTCGTATGCGGCGAACGGATCCCGAAAAGGAGGATAATATGTATAAAACGGTATCGAGACTAGAGAACGGCAACTGCGGCATAAATTCATATCAAGGTCAAGATGGGGCGTGTAATTTAAAAACAGGCATGGCCGCCACAATAGCCATTTTGGTGGGATTATGCCTTGTTGGTTTTTCTGCTTGGGCGACGATTCCCGGGCTGCCCTTTTACAAGGGTGTTACCGACATTAGCCTGAACGGAATCAATGTGGGCGAAGGGGAAGGCGAGGGAGAGCCGGTTTGTGTTCCTGTAGATTTGCTTTGGTGCGACGACACTTTTGAAGGTACAAATCAGGGCCAACCGTCCCTTATTGACCTGTATGCGTGTAACACATGGGATGAATCCGGTCCTGAGACTGTCTATCTCTTTGTTCCGGAAAAAGATGGGGACGTGACCGTGGTTCTTACTCAGACGGTTAAGGAGGCGGATCTAGACCTGTTTTTGATCGAGGACACCTGTGCGCCGGCGAACTGCATCGCATACGGCGACACGCAACTTGTCTTTCCCGCCGTGGCCGGCCGGGAATACTTCGTGGTTGTGGATGGCTACAGCGGTTCTGTAAGTTCCTACGAGCTTTCGGTAACCTGTGAAGCGGGCGAGGGGGAAGGCGAGGGGGAAGGCGGAGAAGAAGGCGAAGGGGAAGGTGAGGGGGAAGGTGAGCCGGTTTGTGTTCCTGTAGATTTACTTTGGTGCGACGACACTTTTGAAGGTACAAATCAGGGCCAGCCGTCCCTTATTGACCTGTATGCATGTAACACATGGGATGAGTCTGGTCCTGAAACTGTCTATCTCTTTGTTCCGGAAAAAGATGGGAACGTGACCGTAGTTCTTACTCAGACGGTTAAGGTGGCGGATCTAGACCTGTTTTTGATCGAGGACACCTGTGCGCCGGCGAACTGCATCGCATCCGGTGATACGCAACTTGTCTTTCCCGCTGTGGCCGGCCGGGAATACTTCGTGGTTGTGGATGGCTACGGCGGTTCTGTAAGTCCCTACGAGCTTTCGGTAACCTGTGAAGCGGGAGAAGGCGAAGGTGAAGGCGAGGGTGAAGGCGAAGGCGAAGGGGAAGGTGAGGGTGAGGGTGAGCCGGTTTGTGTTCCTGTAGATTTGCTTTGGTGCGACGACACTTTTGAAGGTACAAATCAGGGCCAACCGTCCCTTATTGACCTGTATGCGTGTAACACATGGGATGAATCCGGTCCTGAGACTGTCTATCTCTTTGTTCCGGAAAAAGATGGGGACGTCACAGTGGTTCTTACTCAGACGGTTAAGGTGGCGGATCTAGACCTGTTTTTGATCGAGGATACCTGCGCGCCGGCGAAGTGCGTCGCATCCGGCGACACGCAACTCGTTTTTCCCGCTGTGGCCGGCCGGGAATACTTCGTGGTTGTAGATGGCTACGGCGGTTCTGTAAGTCCCTATGAGCTTTCGGTAACCTGTGAAGCGGGAGAAGGCGAAGGTGAGGGTGGAGAAGAAGGTGAGGGTGGAGAAGAAGGTGAGGGTGGAGAAGAAGGTGAGGGTGGAGAAGAAGGCGAGGGTATAGAAGAAGGCGAGGGTATAGAAGAAGGCGAGGGTATAGAAGAAGGCGAGGGTGGAGAAGAAGGTGAGGGTGGAGAAGAAGGCGAAGGCGTAGAGGAAGGGGAAGGCATAGAAGAAGGTGAAGGTGGAGAGGAAGGCGAAGGCGTAGAGGAAGGGGAAGGCATAGAAGAAGGTGAAGGCATAGAAGAAGGCGAAGGCGTAGAGGAAGGGGAAGGCATAGAAGAAGGTGAAGGTGGAGAGGAAGGCGAAGGCGTAGAGGAAGGGGAAGGCATAGAAGAAGGTGAAGGCATAGAAGAAGGCGAGGGTGGAGAAGAAGGTGAGGGTGGAGAAGAAGGCGAAGGCGTAGAGGAAGGGGAAGGCATAGAAGAAGGTGAAGGTGGA
>ERZ795059.683-NODE-683-length-41969-cov-11.916353_pt1 | contig 41969 bp, 23 predicted proteins | sample MGYA00375143_ERZ795059 | MGnify/ENA primary metagenome ERZ795059 (study PRJEB30188, sample SAMN05720168) | activated sludge metagenome | isolation source: Anaerobic digester | place: USA | collected 2015-01-07 ... | reverse complement strand
AATTAATGCACATAACGTATTGACCACTGTGTTTTATATGCTATAATGTATTTGTAAATAGTAGCGGACTACTTTAGTGTCCAGTTCGAAATGAACAGGCCTCGGCAACCTGATCATGGATCTTAATCGCCAGAAAGAACAATTAAACGACACCCACTTGTTGTTTTCATCTTTCTGGCTTTTTACTAGGAACTGGAAAAAAGTACGATACCCTACTAAAAATACACATCCATAGGAGGATAATTTACATGGCATCTACATCGCCCGCTGGAAAACTGCTTCCGCTACACGACTTAAAAAACGTCAATACCGTTATCGGTATGCTCTATGATGAGAATGGCGTCTATCGTGCTGCATTTGAACCATCAGTTTTCTACAACACAATTCTACTTGACTCATTAAAATTTGGGGATGAGAACTACGTTCACCTTAAGTACGCCGAATCGCTTCCGATTCGTCGTGGTGAATCTGTGGCGCGCTTCCGTCGTTGGGCCGGTTTGACCCCGACGTTGCGTCCTTTGAAAGAAGGCATCCCACCTGCTCCAGACAAACATGCCTATGAAACAATCGAAGTCGGCAACGTCTTCAGTTTCGGTCGCTGGTCTGAGTACACCGACCGTGTTGATCTTAGTATCGTCAACGAAGTTATCGCTGAACGTTCAGTTCAATACGGCGAAGTCGCCAACCAAACCAAAGAACTCTACGCCCGTAAAATGTGGCTTTCGTCACCAAATGAATTTTTCGCTAATTTTAAAGCCGGTTTCTCTGACTTGGCCTTTGGCGATGAAGTCACACTTGATGACCTCCGCTTCTTAGTTGCGCGTATGAAACGCATGATGGTTAAACCCATCGGCGGAAAATTCAACTACATCTGCTCCACCGAATTCATTAACGGCCTGATTGATGATCCTCGCGTGAAGCAATACATGGCCATTGAACAAACGACCGGTAAGCTCTGGGGAAGTGGTGAACCCTTCGATATGTTTGAACTCTCATTCATCCCAACAATGCTTGATGAATTTGCTTATCCGGATACAGAATGGCCGGGTGTCTACGAACTCGCAAACGGTAAGGAAGCCATTCGCCTTTATGCCATCACCGATGGTGACGACGGCGCCCACGTTATTTATTACCTTGATGTCAGAGAAGACTATGTTGTGAAAGGCACAACTACTGCTAAGAAAGTCGAAGCCGGCACATCATATCTAAAAGACGGCACTGCTGTTGAAGATCATGCAGTCTGGGAACTCCCGACTGACGCCACTTCGTTAAGTGGACGCATTCATGGAACCAATATCACCGACGGTGTTGTTCGTGCACGTAAGTCAATTCGTACCCAAGCTATCGTTGATGGTATTCGCACCTATAGTTATTCGGCGTTAGCCGATGCTTCTGCTGACCATGCGGCCATTGACGCTCTAATTGATGCCGGTGCGTTCATGCAACTCCCAGTCCACCGTGGTATTCTCTTCGGAGCTGAAGCGATGGTTAAGTTAGCAATCGAAGGTATCTCCGATTCACCTAAAATTATTGTTAAGGCACTTGGTTCGTCTGGTGTCTCCGACCCGATTGATCAACGTCAATCAGTTGGCTTTAAAGTCGATGGCTTTGGTTTAGCAATCAAACGTCCGGAAGCTATCTGTATCACCTACAGTATTCCGAGATTTGCTGAACTTGCTGCCCTCAGCACGAAAGCCATCTCCGGTGACTATACACTAATGGATGGCCGTACGCTTGACGATGGTGATGAAAACCACATCGCAACGGCTGGTCACCAAGTGTTGGAAGTCTCTGGTGTCAATGATCCTAATGTTGCAGCCAAGACCTATGCGGTTAATGGCAAGACTTCTTCCGGTGCCGATAATGTAATCGACAGCACACTCGAGGAAAACGAACTCGACAACGGTGGTAACGACCCTGAATCCAACGTTAAATAATTAAACACCCGTTAAATAGTTAAACACCTTGGCGGTGGTATAGGTCAAACCGCCTTTCCTAATAAAGGAGCATTGAACATGGCTCAGTATTTACGTACAATCGAAGTGCTGATCCAGCACCAGTGACTCCATAACTAAAAATTAACAGAAAGGAGGCAGCACTCAGATGGCAAACGACACATTTGACCTAACGTCCAAGTTAATCAAAGGTACGCAGGATCGAGAACGCCGGGCAATCATGAACGACAACAAGTTGTATCGTGAACACACTGTCAAGTATTCGATCTCGCCGCTCTATGCCAGGTATATCGGTGATACGATTACCATTGCATTCAATGGAAATTTTAAAAAGTTTCCTGTCAACGGTACCGAATTCTCTCTAACAGAGGGACACTACAACGCACTGATGAAATACTTGCATCACATTGACCGACAAATCCGTATATCCAAAACGAACGCCAAGTTCATGGATACTCAGACTACTGGCGATTTCAAGAGATTGTAATCGACAACACAAACACTATGTTATTACACGAATTGTTATGACATGGTGTTTTTTTATTGGTATAATGTTAGAGAGATGAGGAATTAAATTTGTGGCATTGTTATACCCACGTTTAGCACAAATACAAAATAGTTATCGCTTGTTGCCAGCAAACTATTACGCACGGCCGGCGATGCCGGTCTTTTATCGTGGACTTAATGGGTTTGGACAGGCCGGTCGCTTATCTTCCCAAAACTTTGAACAACAACTAAAACAATGGGCGGTCTCTCCGTTCTCCGTTAATAGTGACTCCTATATGGAGCGGATTCGCAAACAGTATGGGTATGAGGATAATGGCGCCTATGAAACCATGGGAACTATTGGTGGTATTGTTGGTGCTGGCGTTGGTGCATTATTAGGATCTGGATTTATTCAGTCTCCTTTCAAAGTTGGATTCCTTCAAAGTCCCATAAAAAAATTCAATATCTTTAAGGCCGACGCTTGGCAGAGTCCGTTTGTTAAACCTGAATGGCGAAATCCTTTTAATAAGGATTTTGATATCAAGACGTCACCAAAGCGTACATCAAGACATAACGTACTGTTCTCTGGTGCTAGCAAAGAAACATTAGAGGCTATAAAAAATAATCCAGATTTAGTAAAAGCGTATAATGATTCCATAGATACCGCTAATAAAGCAAAGAAGGCAAATAAGGCAGCCAAACAAGCCGCAAACAAGATAGCTAAAAACATTCGCGATCAAGCCAAACAATCTGGAATGCTAATTAAAAAGGCAGAAGATGCTGTTACTACCGCCACAAAAAACCTCGACGAAGCTAAAGCAAGTCTTGAAGCAGTTTTAAAAGCCAATCCTTCCAAACGTACTAAAGCATATCGGATTGCCAAACAAAACCTAGATGCAGCAACAGAAGCTGCCACGAAAGCTTCGGCAAGCTTAGACGCTATCAAAGCTACGGCTAAAAGCGAAGATATTTTAGATGCTGCAGAAACAGCGGCCAAAGCCCTACGAGCTGCAGATGCTGTTAAAGACGCCACCAATGCGGTTGAAGTGGCCACTGACGCCTTAAAGGCTGCAAACATCACAACCGACGCCACGAGAGCCGGCACCAAAATAGCTGGTAAAGCCACGGGTCTTCTGACTTGGGTTGGCCTTACGGCCGATACAGCAAGCCTTGCGTTCTCGGCTGTAGGTCTCAAACAAAGTATTGAGGCGGGCGATACTTTTAATACTGTCTTTAATTCAATAGCCCTCGGTGCTGATACATTGGCTGTTGTTGGAGACGTTTTAGAATTTATTCCTCCGTTAGCTCCAGCCGGCGCTATCATATCCATAATCGCTGGCGTCGTTTCCATTGGCGTCTCGGCACTTCAAGGATGGTTAGCAGGAGAAACTGTTGGACATTCATTAACTCCCGAAGGTGCAAAAGCACAACGTATGTTTGCTGAGAACTTATACGCTGGTATAATACAACGACCCATTTCTTCCGTTGTCACTTCATTGACTGTTTTCGGACTGCCGGCCGTTCTTGGTACCCTTTCGCGTATCGAATCAAAAAATATGTTCGGAAGAGCACTTTCAGGCGCGGGTACATTCCTTACTTCGAATGCCCTGGGAGTACAGGCTAGAGCCGCACTCTCAATGGGTGCCGTACAACTAGTATCTGGACTGACCGAAAAGCTTGATCAGAAACTACCATGGGCACCTGAGAATCCAGAAGATGTTAGTTTTGTTTCGGCTATTTCCTTGTACGGGGACATTAACGACAACCTGTTTGGTGCCACGCGAAACAAAGCGATTTTGTTGGGTCTGGTCAAAAATGATCCCAACGCTATGATTGAAGGTATTGCTCGCTCATGGGGCAATAGCGATAAGATGTATCACTCCATAACCTTTGATGATGTCCGTCAAGCGGCCGGGATTGAAGGTCCGCCAATTGTCAATTCATTTATTTCAATTCTTGGTGAAATCTTAATTGACCCACAAAACTTCACCGAAGCTGTTACGCATATTAGTCAAGAAAGATTCGTAGCTGATTTTGTTGATGCCGGATACCAAGTAATTAAAACAGCCGGTGTTGCCGCGATGACTTCAAAAGATCCAAACGTAACCAAGCTAGGAACACTGCTTGGGGATAAACAAGGACTATTCTATGGTATAGGCCCACAAGAAGCAAAACGAATATTATCCAGGCTTGTACGTCAAGTATTGGCGGATCCCCACAAGGATGCCTTGAAAGATGAATTTAATAAAATTGTTATTTCACTAGGTAAAGCCTCTAGACTGCAATTAGACGGAGCCGAAGTATTCGTATACGCCGACAAAATACGAGATCAATATGATGCATTACACACTCTTATCTCCGAAGGAATGGAAGGTAAATTCGGATCATGGATTGGTGTTACCGAACCCATTAAACAAACAGTTGCTAAGAATATCGAACAATATAAGAAAATTCTTGAAGACATTAAAGAAGGAAAGAAAAAATTAAGTGAAGATGAAACCAAGCTCAAAGAAGAAATGGCTGGCGCTATTTTAATCTTAAAAAGAACATATGGTAATAAACTAGATGATACCGCGATATTGAAAAAAGTTGTTGATGAATTAAACGTGGTCGTCAAACCAGAGCAACTGAAACGACTCTACGATACTTTTGCTGATTTAAAAATCCACGATGAGCTGGTAAATATGGCTTCCAGCACAATTGGATTTATTGCCAATCCAACACTGACCGTTGTAAAGTCAGTGTCTGGAATTATACGGAAACTCAATGAATGGTCCCGGTTACGCAATGTTGACAGAAAAAAAGCCGAACGGACAATTAAAGAACTTGAAGACTACCAAAAAGAAAAACACAAACTTGTATCTTCGAAAGAGTTAAAAGAAGCCCAAGCCCGCGGTAAAAACCATCTCGGTTATGAAACTGTAAACAGTATTCTTAAAGATGCAGAGAAAGAACCGGAAACTGTTAATGGCAGAAGTACCCAAGCGTTAGATAAAGAAACACAAGACATCATCAACCGACGTAAAGAGATCTACGACGAACAACAACGAGCTATTGCTGGAGCCAAAAAATCTGTTGAAGACAACAAGAACCTTTTAGAGGGTGACAAGACACTAACATCTTTAACTTATGATGTTACGTTTGAAGGCAATTCTACGGTAACTGTTTCTCAGAAAGCATTAGACAATAAAGATTCAGATATCCGAACAACAATTGACAACTTCGAAAAAGGTCTTACCGAAAAAGAGATTCAAGAAAAACTTGAACGAGACCTACATAGCCCATATGATGCACTTGCTAAAGAGGCCAAGAAATATAAGCAAACCAAAGATGCAATTCTTGCGTGGAAGTATCACACAAGCTATTTTGATACGCTTAAAGAAGTACAAAAATATCTAGAAACCGGTATTGCCGGATTAGATGTAGTCAATATAGAAGAGAACGAACAACTTATGTCTGTTCTTGTTTCCATGGGAATCATTAAACACTTCTATAATGCTAACCAAAAGATAACAGCTACCCAATATTATGAAAGAGCATATAAATGGTATGATGAACAACAAAAAGCAACCACTGTTCGTCTAGAAGAATTAGAAAAAGAAAAAGCTAAAGAGATTGAGCTTCGTGATAAGGCAACCACTAAAAAAGATAAGCTTGCTCATAATGCCGAGGTTCTTAAGATAGACAACTTGATCAACCCTATTAAACAAGCATTAAAGCAGTACGACGAAAATCTAAAAACATACGCAGAAAAGTTGAAGGAAGCCAAAGATCAAGACATTCTTGATAACAAGCCCATCAAACCATTACAAGGTAAAGCCAAAGAAGCAGCACTACGTCGACAACAAAAAAATATAACCAATATTGAACAATATAAAAACCAGCAAGAACAATTAAATAAAAATGATTCTGAATACAAAGCATTACAAACTAAAATAGATGATGCTTTGAAGTCTAATAAAGAAATTGACGAACAACTAAACCCAACCAAAAAACGAAAACCTCCCAAATACTTTACCGAAGATGGTCGCTACACTTGGAACGTTATCAACGATGATGAGAAACTTACTAACGTACAAAAACACCTTTTAAAGATTGGTATGTCTTTTGTTGTTGTTACTGAGGTAGACAATGAACTCAAGACCACTATCATTGAATCACCGGTAGAATTAAGAAAGTATATTCGTGAAGGAAAAAATGTTCAAATTGCTTATACGCGAACTGCAGCACACATCCTCAATGGAATCATTTTCAATACATTAAAAACTTCTCCACTAAGTCTAATCTTACGGGGAGCTTTACGACAATCCCCAGCCTTCACTAAAGAGTCGTGGGATAAGGCTTCTCGTGGTGAAAAGTTTAGGATGATTCGTGAGCACTTAAGTAAATTAGAACTTAGCCTAAACGAAGTTAAGGAAATCCTAGATGGTGGATTACTAAAAATATATCAAGAGCTTGAAAAATTCTTTACCCTACCTGCAGATAAACAAAGCGAGAAGCGCGTCAAACTACTTAGCATTAATGAAGTTAGTGAAGAGACTTTACGGAATGCGGCACTTACTGCACTTTATAATAATGAAAAAGCCCATGCCCCCGAATTCATTAAGTTTGCTTTACAAAAATTTGAAGATGCCGAGAAAGCTATTGATATCTTACTTAATGGTAAACATAAAAATGACCCGGAATTTTTTGAAGTACTCCAAGGCTTGATTCAACGAACCAATTCTAAGCTTTTACGGCTTCCCGCATTTGCCTATTTTAGTTCTATATATATGCCAAGCCCTGAAACCAGAAAAACAAAACTCAGTTTCTTTTTAAACCCGGACGCAACACAGGAGATATTTCCAATAGACCTTAATAAGAAGCAATATGGAAGACTCAAAAATAAAGACAAAGAAATTGAAGCCGCCAAAACAGCAGAAGAAGCCGTAAACATAATCATGGAACATCCCGATATGAAACGCCTGGCTAAACTTGTTGAAAATCAATATGAGTATATTATTCATGAAGCGACTCCTGACTATTATAAAGGAGACCTAGACCTACAAGAGGAGGTCTTTGACGCCAAAGAACAACGAGCTAAAGACAAGGCGGAGAATAAAAACAACACCGACACTATTGAACAACGGGTGTCTGATGAAGGAACAAAACGCATCAATATCTTCAATGATATCGATATTGATAATATTGACACAATATCTGGACTGGACCTTTTTAACTCAGACTTATTCTTTGAGCTTCCCTGGGTCAAAGCAATTGTAGCCAAGTATGGAGATGTAAAAGGTAATGACAATTTAAAAAAAGAAATTAAAGATCACTTCCTTGTTTATGTTCTTAAAGGAAAACTGCGAGAGATAAACGTTGGAAACCTGCCGTTCTCTTTACGACCAACGGGATTCTTTAATCATGATGCCAAGGATGCCAGCGAGATCACCAGCTATTTTGCTGTATTACAAAAGCATAACCGAGCATCCCATGAACATAAAATGCTGCTAGAGAAATTAGCAAAGTACTTAGCAGAACTTGTTGAAAAGAAAGTTATTTCAATTGATAAAGCTAGACTTATCTCAGTCACTAAGTTTAAAGGTGAAAGTGATTTTGATAACCTCGTCAGATCTATCGTAGAAACCTATATGAAAGACACCAGAGCCGGTGACAAGTATATTAAAGTTACCGTGTTAATTGACCCTAAACAAAAAAATGTCCATAGATTATTGACCTACTTTTATAAAGAGTCTGTGAGTGAAGCCGTTGTTGACTATCTCAATGATGCTACAAACAAAGACATCCTAGCCTCCTTAGGAATCCTCCCGGACCAAGATGGAAAATATAGCAAGCAAGATCTTGCAAGATTGATCGAAATTTTAACAGAACAGTTAAAATCCACGGCCACAGTAAGTAGTGCTATTATTGATGACGAAACAAAGAAGAACCTCGCACCTAAGTACAACCAGGAAATTACAGATCAAATATTAAAAGCACGCACAAAAATATTTAATGCAGCCGCGCTTGCTTTTAAATCCAAGATGAAGAAAATACAAATACTCTCCGGTCTACGAACCGTCATGTCCGTCGGTACCAGTTTGCGCGTATTCGAACAACAAGATGTCCGTAATCTAAATCCCCGCTATTACACACTTGGACAAGACGTCGCCGTTAAACTTGTTTTAAACGACCCACGTATGCTTAAATTGCTTCATGCCATCATTAAATTTGGAGACGTCTCGGATTTTGAAGATGAAGACAAACGTCCCGATTATGGTGATATCGGTCTATTCACAGCCCTGCACATCTTACAAAAATATATAAATGTTGACCGCAGTTATAAACGTGCGCTCAAGATTGCTAACGTTGAAAGCATCGAAATAGATCCCAAAACTAATACTACCGTATTCAAAATTAGTGGCGAAAAATACAGCATGTTTGATTTGCTGTTCCTTTACAATATAAATATCGAAACGATTACAGAAACAATGACCGCCATAGCCAAAAAGGATGGTTCCAATCAAGTTGCTATGGATGCTATTTTAGATAAACTCACAATCATCCGTGCTGAATATGATTCTTTATTAGATACCTGGGGTAGTATCCTCTCTCATAATACGTTTGATATGTCCAAAGAAGACTATATCAATCGATATAAAAAAGACAATTCTAAAAAAGCTATCCGTGCAGCAACAGAAGAATATGAACTCTTAACCGATTTCAATACGACCGCGCTATATAATCAATTAATGCTGAACGCAACATTCAATGATGCTGGTGGGTTCTATTATGATGCCCAGCGAAATCGAATTGATAAGAAAGATAACAACGACCTATTTACACACCTATATAATCAAGATTTATACGATATCTATAGTGAGGCAGAAGCAGCGATTCATAAAAAACAATATATATTCAAATTTAAAACAAAAGACGTAACAGCGACAACAGTCGAAGAGATGTTTTTATTGCGTCTCTTGCAAGCATGTGAAGATGGAAAGATAAAAAAATCAGAACGAGACTACGTTCTGAACAATGTGTTCTTCTATGATCATGACGTCAAAGTTGTTGCTGGCGCCGCAGGCATTACTCAAATTGAATACATGGAAGATGCTGCCGAGAAGATGGAGAAAGCGATTAAACAAAAAACCGCATACATGAAAACTGCCGAAGATCCAGCCAAAGTCCAAAAACAAATTACTAAAGCTAAACTAGAACTAAAGGCATTAAATAAAGACATCGAACAGTACAAAAAGATTTTAGAGAATATTGATCACGGTGAAACCAAAGCTGACCTACTAGCATATATCGTTTCTTTAGATGGGGACGAAATCTTAAAAATATTTAACAACATAGTGCGTACCTCCGATACTTCCAAGTATGTTATTGCCCACGAAAAAAATGACACCAGCAAATTTTATATTGTCGAACGCGTAAATGCTGCCGGGGAATCCAATGTTGATGATAGCAACAATAAAGGTTTGCCTGCTCATAATCTCTATATTGGAAAATTTATCCTAGAACAAAACGACGATGACTTAAATCGTTTTTATACCGAGGAAATAAAAGACGATCCTAAATGGCAGTCTTATTTTGGTAGTCGTCCTTACACCCTAGCTGCCGCGTCTTCATTTGGTTTAGTAATTATTATTGATGACAAAATGAAAATAAACCAACGGACACGTAATGAGTTATATAAAGCACTTCCCAAGTATGACACCAAGTCTAAACCACAACGGCTATATTTCCTGACACAAAAACAATATGACGAAATCCAGAAAATGAAAAAGAGCGGGAAGTATATCCACTCATTTGATTATATTGCTCAAAAAGACAACGGGCAAATTAAGGGTCGCGTGCTAAATATCATCAACGTAAAGGGTAAAATGGTGCGTACCAAAGCGTATATTGCGGATTTAATAAAGATTGGAAACGCTGAAATATTATCTAAAAATGTAGACAGCAAAAAGCATATCGATGACACTGTTAAAAAACTAAAACAATATAGTTATCTCTCTGACATGCGCATTGTTGTACATCAATCAGCTGTAAGTAGCACTCCATTTCAATTAACACCCAACTTTAAAATGCTCTATCATGATGCACATATCATGGAAGCTTTCATTACATACATTAATACAATTGATCCGACAAACAAACTGATATCCTACAACCTGCAACGTGTTATTGGAAGCATGTTCTTTAAGAATGAATTCATTAAGAACAAGCCAGACGGAACTAAAGTCAAGCTTACTAAAGCTCTGCTTCTCCAGTCGGTTAAAGAAACCAATATTAAACTTCAACTTGAAGAAAAAAAGATCAATGGTGTCCCTTTGATCGATCTTATTCTTTTAGCTCTCAATGACTTACAGGAAAAGTATGGTACCAGAACAGATCTAGACTTCAAGTACTCTCGCATATTATCTGAAGATTTTATATCAAACATCAGCAGACTCCAAGGACTCGTATTAAATGCCTTCAAGTCTTTATCAAAATCCTATAACACTAACATGGCTATGATCCTTCCAGTACTTCGTACAGCAATGAATAAAAATTATATCTTAACGCACACCCCGGAAGAAATCAGGGACGTCGATAATTATATTCTAAGTGCTACTGGAGATATAACGCACACGGTGCAGACCAACGATACCGGTGAAAAATATTATGTTCCAATCGAGGCTATACTTTATCCAACTGATAGAACAACTGATGAAGATTATGAGATACAAAAAAACATAGTCGATGATCTTATTAATTTCCTAGGAAAGAAGCGGATTGACACTGAGCATGGTGTAAATTATGAACGAACAAATGAAAACATCCTTCTCGGGGATCTCACATATATAAATAAAGAACACTACAATCGTACCAAACGTATCAACAGCGCCCGTCGTAGCAAAGAAAAAGCTGCCCGACTTAATTTAAAACGCTATCATGCCCTAAATAAAGAATATGCTCTCGAACCTGGTTTCGACAAAGATTATTTTCGTTTAACATCTCGTTCGAAAAAATTTGTGCCAACACAATTTGGAAATATTGACTATACCAAATTTGATCGTACAGCCTCTGAAGCCCTCCATGAGATATATCGTCAAATTTTTGCGTCAGATCAATTTAAAGCCAAACAACAGGAAGAACAACGTCTTATAGAACAAATTAAAGCATTACCTCAGGATAAAGAAAATCTTACAAAAAGACAAAGTCTATATCGACAATTAAAATCTCTTAGAGAAAAAATATATCCGTTAGGCATTCCTTATAAAATAAGTGACAGCGAAGATTTTCATATACAACTAGTCAACACGATATTCAAACTAATGCTAGATCGTATTAACAGCGAGAAGTTTTTACCAGAGGGTGAAAAAGTATATGACCTCGTAAGTCTATTTGGTGGTTCAAATAAAGATCTCATAAACAAGCTCATGTCGGAGTTTTATAAAAAGACCAAAAACAGAACAGCACTTACACAATACGATCAAAACTATCGTATCGTTCCTACCGGGCTTGATCCAACTGGCAACGAAGTTCTATATGAAACTATAGAAAACCATTACTTAAACCAGTTCTTGTTTCTCATACAATATACTACCAAAGAAAATACTCAGTCTGTCGTTGATTCTATAGGCAGTGCATTTGATGAAGTGGAAAACCAGTTATTCTATTCTGGTTATGAGCCTCTTAAAGAAATTGAAAAAACAGAATCAGAAAAAGCTTTAGAAGCTGAAGCTGATGAAATCATTGAGCACCATAATGACCTCCGTGACTTTTTAGTATCGCTTGATGACAAAGACAGACAAGAGTATTTGTGGATACTCCACGCCTTTATCTATAACACCAAAGGCGCCGACCCAGAAAAATATGGACTTAAGATTACCGAAGACGGAACCGTAGAAACACATACACATCCATATACCAATAAAATATTGTACGGTCTTTTAAAAAAACAAGCGGCGGTAAAACACCAAGAGTTCGCAAGTGTTTATGATGTCTTTAAAAAAGTAGGATTACCTGTTTTAAACGATTCTCCAGAATTTAAGAAATACTTACTTGAAAACTACTTCGGTTTAAAAGACCCATCCAAACCACAAATACAACTACTTAAATATCTTGGACTTACTGGAAGTCGTATCAAAGATATTTTATATGACCAAAGTATTACGACAGTACAAGAACTTATCTACCGATTATCATATGAGATAAAAGATAAAAATCATATGTTTGCCCTTGTTGTTATTATGAACATGGTTAAAAAAGATTATATTCGGAAGGTAGTATTTAAAGGACAACGATGGAGTTGGGATAGCGCGGAAGAACGAATAAACAAAAATCGCTTGAAAGAAAACGTCCAAGCCGCCGAGATGCTCGACGATACACACGTGTTTGACAAACACAGCGCCTTCGGAAACTCTTTAACAGAAAACATCAACGAAAGTGCCGCCTTCATTTTTAGACATCTAGGATTTGTTAAAGACAAAAATATATTGCTTGGTTCAATTATTCCTCCAGAAGACGATTTTGGTGAAAAATTTGATGTCGAGGCCACATTCGTAACTACTGCAGAAAACCATGCAGTATCCGAAATAAAAACAATACTGACTGAACGATATCAAACATTATTTAAACCACGCACAAGTATTAGTGCATACACAGAACAAATCTTCAAGTATAACGAAGCATTTGGCAATCCATCACTAGATGCTTATAGTGAATATGGGGCATCTTCAGTTGATGCGGCAGATGGTCCTTACGAAACATATAACAAATTACGTCATTTATTTACAAGTTGTATGTTTCCATTGTTAGAAGATCCTAATGATAATCTCTTCGTGCGAATGCTGGACATTACAACTGCGTTCCAAGCATTAAAAGCAAACCCGGTGTTACTTCAATCCTACCGAGAACGCTATGCTTTTACAGTGCAGACCATCAAAGATGACAAACAGATTACTAAACACACTGAAGCGGTGGCCGCATTAGAAGAATATTTTGCCAAACATTCGTACCTCCAGCAAGCACAAAAAGCATTTTTTGAGTCTGTATTTGGATATATCCTACAAAACCGATATCAACGGATCACCTTAAAAAGTGATGAAGCAGTTGCCGCATTCGAAAATAAATTCAAAGAATATATTGAAAGATATACAACAGCTGACAACCGCAATAAAACACGTCGTTATGCCAGCATTGCTTATACCTTGGCGCCTTCTCAGGATAAAGAAAGTATTTCAAGGATTATTTACGGTAAAGAATTTAGCGAACTCAAACGCACACAACAACGATTAATCGAAGATGCCGTCGACTTACATCGTGTTATGAATGCGGGACTAGAGTTTGATACCAGCAGAAGCTATGATAACCACGTGCTTGCGGCCATGGAAACACATGCACTAATTTCACAAAGCGAAACAGAACCAAGTATAAACTGGGCTAAAACCAACAAAGAATATGTGGAGCTAACCACATCGTTAAAAGAATTACGTGACGACCTTTTCGTGTTATATCAAAACAATGTAAGTAAACAACTTCCTAAGGATGATTCAGGAAGAACGATTCGTAGCAATACTTCAAAAGAATCTGATTTCGAAATCATGGATAATAATGTTCAACAAAAAGCAATACAACTAGAAAAGGAAATTGAGACTAAACAACAACTACTCCTCAATGCTGAAGAAGCATTACGTTTAGCCACGATGAAACTTGTGGACTTACATCGCGAAGCGTTGATCAAACTTGTTGATGATAATCCCGAGCTTCTCAACAACGCCCTCATTGAGTCTGAAAAAAAATATACGGACGAACTTGAAGTGGCCAATGAAGAACTAAGAAAACTCAAAAAACCATCTAAACAATACAATCAACAATTCTTAGAAGAAGTCGATAAAATTATTGAAGCACATAAATTTATTGATGATCTAAATGACTCTGGTGAGTATGAGATTTTTGACATGACACGAAGCTTAATAAATACCTCCCCTGTCAATGAGGAACATTCGACATTAGAATATGTATACAAGGAATATAAAACATTCTTTGCCGGTAAAAATACCAATACTTTTACTAAAGAAACAATCGACACACAAGACAAGTTTAATACGTGGTATGAATCTATCCTACAAAAATTTAAAGATTACGATGATTTCATGGCTAAGTATAAACAAAAAATATTTGTAAACGAACAAGGAAGAAAATTCCACTCTTTTTACAAAACCTATGAGTCATTTATTAAAAAGTATGACAAACAGATTAGAATAATTGAAGGTATCAAACGAAGATACAACTTATATGAACCAAAAACATCGGCAGATTACACAGAAGAAGCCAAAATAAAAATCGCTAAAGCCTATATTGCAGAGATTCAAACACAGCTTGTTAACGATAACAAACAGGCGATGAAGGATTTCTATAACAAGCAGCTACCCGACGATTTGACAGAATCACAAATTGCTTCTGCTGAAGTAAAAATACAGAAACAGCTGGATAAAAATCGAGCCGCCTATAATGATACCTACATGCCAATCATAAACCACAATGGTATCGTTGGAGTTAAAAAAGACAAAATCCAACAAGCTGTTCAAGAAAAAATTACTGATTATCGGAACCTCCTAACCAGCAACAACGAAAATGTCATCAAGTTATTTGCAAGCGACAGTCCGAACAACGAACCATTATTGTTTTTAAATGTATCTAAAACCAGTGCTGAGATTGCCAAACAAATCAAAGCATATGAACAAGGCGAGTATGACTATGTTGTGACACGTACTGTGGAATTGCTAAACCAAGATCCACCCAATCTATCACCTAAGGAAAAACAACAGAATATTTCCAAGTATAATAAACAAGCTCGCAAAGAATTCAAAAACAATGAAATAGAACGAGCAAAGAAAAGGCAAGAAAAATATGTATCCGGCGAACCATTAGCCGATGACGACTATTCAATCTCAACACAACGGCAAAAAGTTTTAAACAACTACCTAGACAATAAACTAAAAGAGGACCAAGAAGAAAACGGACGAAAAATACCGGCTCCTTATATCTTTACTTTGACACAAACCGAAATTACACGCCAAGAAGATGTACGACGTCGTGTTTTGAAAAAAGCATTTTCTGATGCTTACAAAGCCGGTCTTACTAAAGATACTAAAGAACGAAACGCATTTATTGGTGAGGTCCTTGCTGATTACGTATCCAAACATCCTGAAGATAAACTTGTTGGATATTCAGAGAAGGATTTAAAGAAAGCTCTACGAGCACGCAAAAAGGCCCTTGAGCAATACAAGCGTGAACTCGTTGACAAAGATGATGACCTGGTGTCCATTGAAGATACGCTTGCAAAAGAGTTTGGTCTAATGATGATTGAGATTCTTCAAAAAGAATCTGGCCGAGCATTTTCGCCAGAAGAAAAAGAAGAACATCGGCAATACTATAAAACACAAACAGACAATCGTACATTAACGGAAATGATTTCTTATATCGAGAATGTCTTAGTGCGTCACTGTACCTACGATACCCGGTATGAATACCAAGATAATATCAAGGACAGCTCGGTACAAAAACGATATGCTATCTTTCTATTAAACCGCTTTAATAAAAACGTACAAGTAGAAAAACTTGAAAGTCGAATCTCACAGCTGGAGTTTGCTAATAAGGGTTTAAATTATGTTCTAAAATATGAAGAACACAATGAAGAGTTATTAAAAACACTTCAGGCCAAAAGGCAAAGTAAAGATGCTATCAGTCAAGAAGACAAAATAATGAAATCTATGCGTCGACTTATCGATGATACTGATTTTAAATTAACAGGACTTACTGATACAGCCCTTCCGGCATTCCTAGACTATCTCATGACACTTGGATCATTCCGTGGCACAGATGAAACAAAATTGCTTAGTACAGATATCAAGAACAAAAAACAAAATCGCGATGATACTAAACAAGTCGTAGATGAACTTGAGCAACAGTATAAAAACGTTCTCAGGTATCTTACCATACGATCGGATGAACTGCCCAAAATAGAGAATACGATAAAGATTACTCTCGAACGATTATATAAAATCCAAGAGGAAGTCAAACAAGGTAAATTAAAACTTGATGGTCGCTTTGACGATAGCAACCTTGGAACTTATAAAAACCTACATAAAGATGAAATTTTTGGTTTGTCTGATAACCAAATCCTTGAACAAATTGTTGACAAGATCATCGATCATTTAGATGAAGGTAGTAATCGGGATGAAAAAAAGAAAATAGTAATGGACTTCTTAAAACAGGATTCCGTAGACCCCGATAATCCCATTGCTTTACATAATTCAAAAATCGACGTGATGGTTGCATGGCTAAATTATATTGCACAATCTAAAAAATATGGCACGGCCATTGCAAAAACAGCGTCTTCCTTTGATATGGAAACTATTCCAGATATGTTTGGCAATGCCACACCATATCAAATGACGATGCTTACGCATAGAACTACAGACAAAGGTGAACTTAAAGTTTCGCTATATAATGTCTTTATTAACAACGCAACCTTCTTTGACGTACAAATGGATGATAAAGGCAAACCTCTTATCGACCGCATCACAAATCGAGACATACCTAATGACGAACTTAAACGGTTCTACGCCCAACAACGACGAATCCTTGGTAAGCTTTATCCCAACAAAACAGAAGATGAACTAAATCAGATAACCTATGAACAGATTCAAAAAATTAAAAACATTAAAAATGATGTCTCTAAAATCATACCTTTTATAAATACACTACTTGCTCCGCCAAATAAAGACCACCAAATCATTACACACTTTGGTGATAAATTTGACCTTCCCGTATTTATAAATTTCTTAGAGAACTATGCTTCACGTATTCTTCCTAATATCTATTATCAAGAAATGAAATCTCAATTAAACAAAAATTATGAAGAACAAGTTGAACAAAGATTCACAGAATCTGGATTAGCAGAACTTTCAGAACTTCAGTATTCTCAAGAAATAATTAAAGAGTATCGTGATGAGCACCAAAGATTTTTAGCCAAAGCACAAGATCCAGATAGCGTTTTAAGTGATGAAGAGATCAGGGCGTGGGATGCACTTACTAAAAAGATTTATCTGGCACAAATATCGGCCGACATTACTAATCTTGAGATCGAACAAGGTATTATTTTTGATGAAGACTTAAAACGGCAGCTTTTTACAGACCCCGATTCCGTCGTTGCCAAACTTCAACATAAGATATTCGAATTCGTTGAACTTGATAGCGTCTCCGGGAAACAACGCCGTGCAACAATCGTTGCGGAAATTACAACACAATTCACAAAAGCCTTCGGGCGCACTTTAACGCTGGAAGAATCAAACAAACTTTCAGAGTTTGTTACAACGATGATCAATAACATTGAGACCGATTATAAAAATGTATTAAACAACCGGAACTTACTAGAAGATACCCCGGGAACACATGAGACACTCAAATCTAAGGTACTAACAAAGGCTAAAAAAGAGATCAAATCAGAAGAGAACCAAGAAAATTTTATGGGTTCTATTATTTCCTCTAAGATTGAAGAAGCAAAGGCACTTAGAGAGGTTATCAAATTCCTTCAAAAAACAAACCTTACGCCACAGGATATAGTTAGCTATTATGAGCATCAAGAATCCGAACTTAATTTGGCTATTGACGAACTTAAAGGTAATCTTGACACATTAAAAAAGGCCGTTGTGAATAAAAATAAAGGAATTAACACCCTATTAAAAGGTATCTCAAAGCTTGCTGAGAAACTACAAACTAGGCTTAAACATCAAAAGTACCTAGCGACAACAGCAATCACCACATATAAACAACAAACAATTGAACAAATGCAAGCACGCATCTCTATGCAGTTCTCAACGGGACTACAACGACGAGCTGTCCAATCAGCATTTGACGAATTATTAAAAACAGTCAGCACCATTCAACAGTTAATCACTGATATAGTCAGCTCGGCAACTCTTGAGAATAAAACTATTGAACAAAAATTAATGGAGTTAGGATATCAAGGGGCTGCTTTAAAAGTACACACCGAGGCTGAACGGTTAGATCTACTAGCAACTTATAAAGCACAAGAAACAAAGTTAATCGATCTCTCGAACAGCATCTATGACCAAGATAAAACCAAAGACGGTACATTAGCCAAATCATTATCAGATATTTTAAACAAAATAAAACTCAGATATCGTGATGAGATTACAAAAACCCTGTATACACTGAACCAATATCTAAATAACCCCGAGTTCAAAAAATTGATTGAAGAACAAAATACGCCAGATTACTCCTTTACAGATGCAGATATTACCGAAGCGCTCTCCGGTCGTTTTGATACGATCTATAGGATGCTTAGAAATAAACTAAAATCTACGGGCTGGTCTAAAGAGAAAAAGGAAGAAGTACGTTCCAACTATATGTTCAAGGAACTCCTTGAACTGTTACATCCAGACAATAATATTCAGCAATCACTACGTCTTCTATTTACAGACGATGACAGCGTTTTATATTCTAGCAACTTCAGAAACATTTTAGATCTGGCCATCAAACAAGAACTCATGATGTTAACGCAAAACATCAAATACTTAGAAAATCCTAATGTAATAAACCGTCCTATTGCAGTAGCCAAAGATGCAGCCACAATCGACAAAATAATACTTGCGCTATTCACACAAGTTGACATGCTCGATAAAGTAAATACAGAAATAAACCGAACTGATTTATTCAACATCATGGCGGGTGTCGGAAAACAAATTGAAGACTATAAAGATTATGATGCCTTAGAGGAAGTTGCAAAAGAAACATTATCAGATGAAGAGGTGTCAAAGCTTCTTAGTTCTGACGAACTAAAAGAATGGTCCGATACAGGAGTTCCTATTAGAGGATACGTTAATGTACTCCGTGGATCAGACAAATGGGCACGTGTACTCAGAAGTGGTTATATGGATAAAAACCATGAAGTGCCTTTTGTCTACCGTACCGAAAACCTGGAGTATAGTCTAGAAGGTGAGGAACGCACACGCATTACTTTTGGAACCTATGATAAAGAAAATCATGTCTATCAATCGCTATGGATTTACGACAATGAACCATCCAAGGTACATTTCAATCTAAGTTATACTTATCGCACCTTTGATAATATTCTCAATGCCAAAACAATAAACATCACGTCGTGGAGAACAAACCAAAAAGGTTCAGAATTTTTTGATACCGAAAAATTTATAAAAAATTTCTATTGGAAACCTAAAACAAAATATTCTAAATACAGTCCAGCAGTTCCTGGACTAGACCAGAAGTTTATTATGAAAGATAATAATGGTCAAGACGCCAGTCTCAATAGCATCATTGCACTGCTAACCTTTTACAATAAAAACCAACATATTTTTACTGGTGACATTGATAAAAATGATACCGATGCTCTTGAAGATGCTATCCAAACACTAAGGAAACAATCCTTTCATGATCGAGACCTCCCGATAAGTGCCCTTGAATTCGTTAATATGTCCGAATCATTACGGTCCAAGTTCATTGATTACTTAGATCTCTTGGATGTCTCTACTAAAGGAAAGAAACCAATCAACCCGGTCAAAGCATACATAGGGATTTCACAAAAACTACTTGGAAAACACAACGCACTTATTCCAGGCAAAATCCTGGACATGGTTCATGAAGATTTTTCTAAAACATATCTCTTAACGTATGATGATGAAACTTTGTCTAAAGAACAGATTGACCTGTTACGCTCCTCTGAAGGTAGCGCTGGTTCTTCAAATCATAAGTTTAACATTCTATCCACCGATTTATTGTTCACACAAAACACATCTGCCTTAAGATCGATACTATCTTATGAACGCTTATTTGCAACATTTTCAACTCTAGGAATCTTAAACAAATTATATAAACTAGAGAAAACAACAGTAGCCGAGACATTAACTGATGTACTCGAAAAGCATCTCAAGGATGATGACTTTAAAGATCCGATTTACAAGGAACTCTTCATTAAAAAGTATTATGATACATCAACTAAGACGCTTAAAAACATAGAAATATTCACGCCGAATGTCGTAAGTGAAGACATGTATGAAAAATATAAACGTGATATATTCCACAAAACGGGTGCCAATGTAGTCGTGGCGTTTGTTGATGATCCGAATGCTTTTGAAGATACAGTATATGTTGACGGCAACACCGCAAGAGCACTAGGACTTAAAGAAGGAAATAAAATTTGGCTTGGTCTTTATGGTTATAAGGGGGCTTCCAAATATGACAAGCCCTCTAAAGTTAGTGTTCAAGAAGGCTTAAAAGAACAATATGGTGCCTCATTTATTGCCAGTGCATCGTCAGTGGTCAAGAGATCTGCTTATGGTGCGCCCTTAGAAATGGCTTTCAATGTTATCGGCAGATACCTTGGCTCACCCGACATCCAAAAACTTGGAGATAAGATATTAGTCGATGGTAGCCAAGCTCATCAAAAAGAACTTAATGACCTTTTAAAGACGGAACAAATAACAGAAGAAGCCTTAATGCTGCTAGCAAGAAATAAATCTAAAGTGTTGGGTGCCTTCGGGAACGACGAGCATTTTCGTTCTGGCAAAGTAGTTTTATCCGCAAGCATTGACTACGAGAATGATCAAACCTACGGACTCGTAAATATTTTTGGCAAAACAGCAACCAATGATCTATCAAATGACTTTGACTATAGCAACAACTGGTTTACTTTAATCCGCGGCAAACGCTTTGATAAAGACGGTTACTCAGTAAGTAAACAAATCGGCAATACAAAATCTAATAATGAATATGTTGCCTATAAAAATGACTATGATATTCTACGTGGAACTCTTTACATAAGACTAGACTCTGAACATGCTGCTGACCACATGCAAACCGGCGTAGAGTTTGATGAATATGGTGAACTCACCTACGCACAAACGGATATCAAAGGTAATCCACGTTCAGGTCCAGTTGTTTCTCCATCAGTCATCAACGCCTTAATTGGTAAAAATGGTGCTGACTGGTTTGAAGCATTCGCTGCTGAAACCAAAGACCTATATGCCAAACTTAAAAATGGCACAGATATAAAATACTCAGCCGCAAACACAATTAAGTTATATGCTGACGTTTTAAATAATGGTATCGAGTATATCTTAAATAATCCGGAGTATGGAGTACGCAAAGGAACTAGTCTTGAGTTTAATGAACAAGCAACAGTACAAAATTTAGAGGCATTCCTGCCCAAAGATTTACTTAAATATGCCATAGAATATATGAGCAAATATAAATTACGAAACAACGCGGCATTCATAAACGGCCAAAAATATTTTGATTATGAACTACGGCTCATTAATAAAAAATCTAAACAATATGTTCTTAACAATATTGAAGGTCTTAAGGGCATGCAATATACATCATTGTTTAAGAATCAAGAAGGCGTGCGTGCACAGACCGTAGCTAATATTGATTTAGGGCTTGGTGAAATTACTTTACCTGAAAACCAATGGAATACCATGACGTTAACTAAAGGAAGAAAATGGTTGCAAAAAGAACTAGCTGGAACTCCCACGTTTACAGAAAAACAATGGGCAAACATCGTGCTAGGTTTTAACAAAATCATAGCCCCCGAGGTTGATAGTAACAACGAACTTGTATTAATTAATGGTAAACAAAATATTATTATTACAAATGTTTTACAATTTGCCTCTAATAAAAACAACAATTTATATTTGAAAGTTGATCCTGGAATTACAGATGCTAAAGAATTAAAACAAGCTAAGGATAAGTTAATAAAACAATACGTTGATTACCTCAACCATAATGGTATTTTAAAGGATACATATACAATCAAGGACAATGTTGCCGGATCGCCCAACCAAATTGAAATCAAGTTTACAAAAAAACAAAGATCATTTGGATATGTTATGGCTTTCCGTAACCCAGTTCAAGCAACCAACGCTACTCCAATATTAAAAGTAGTCGGTTTTAATAATCATGCTGCCGCTGAAATGAACTCTTATTATTATGGTCTCGTTGGTGGCGATAATGACGGTGATACTGCCGGTTTTGTTGCACTTGATTTGGATCAACTTAATATCCTAGCCCCAGAAGATAAAACAAATGGCACACGACGTGGTCTTGACGCAACCAATCCAATTTTCTACGATAATGGTTATATCGCTAAGGTAAACAAAGACTTAGAATTTGCTCCAAAACCAGTCTTGATAAACAACATTGATATTCGCTATGGTGCCGTAGGCAAAGGTACTTTTGGTGTCGCCCGTGAAAGAAGTTTCAATCGATATACCTGGTTTGAAATATATAAACTTGGATTTGGTGATCGAATAATAAACTATATTAAAAACGATATGCCCACTCCAACAGACATCGACTTTTCATGGATAGATCTAAAGAAGCCGAACGCCACACCTAGAGACATTGCCTACCAAAAAATGTACGCCAATGTCATCATCAGGATGCTTAGCGGTGGTGTTAATAAATTAACCGGACACGAAGCCCTTAACGTACACGGTATTATTTTTGACGAGAAAAAAATTGTAGATGAAATAAATGCGGAAAAAAATAAAACCGAAAAAGAAAAAATCTATTTAAAATATGTGTCAGAGATTTATGAAAAATATGCTGAAGACATTAAGAAGTATTATACATTTGATGTACTCATGACGAGAACAATTGAAGATCCAAACTACAAATATGCTATTGATACGACACAGTTCTTAAGCCCAACTGGAGCCGAGATTAAATATAATCAACGGCACTTATCCACCGCCGAAAAAGAAAGAATCAAAAACCTTACGGAAAAGGTATTGCTTCGCTCGACGGATGAAAAGGATATGTCACTAAAACAAAAAATCGTATTTAATACTATTTACAACAAGCTGTTACAAAATACAATCACGCGTATTCAAGAATCCAAGCTAGGCATTAACGAGTTTGGTGGTGCCCGCAAAAATGAATACAGCGCGTCCATCATTGCTACGATGGAAGAAATTAACAGAGACCCTGATGGAAAAATATGGGAATCCTTTAAAGAAAAAGATGGTGCTCGATTAGTAACACCACATAGCATTGCCGAAAATTTATTTACCGACGCCTTCTTTAAAAACCTACATCAAGAAGTAGCTAAAGTAAACACTGTAGAAGCATTCATTGCCAGGGCTACTCCACAAGTTGTTGCTCAACATCAACAAACTTTTGGAACAGAACTGAAGGATGTTTTAACACTTATCTATGAGCAGTACCGAAATAGAAATCAAGCCATCAAAGAACTTACGTCCTTTGGTAATGCCTGGAAATATATTGATAATGAAGAACGCGCTGCCGACGAAATCCGAAAACATTTTAGTCGTCCATCTAATAAATTATCTAATCCTTTCATAAGAGCAATGCTAAACCGATTTGCTATTGGAGACAGAAGAATAACTAAAATAGATAAAGAAATACTTAGAATGATTTACTTCGGATCCAACCGAAAAGTTTTCAAATCATTCGTAGATTCACTCAACTCTAACGCTGCATTTGCTGATATGGTCAACTTATTAGCAGACCAATATATCAACCAACAACTCATCACCAGAAATAGAAATAAAGAAATGTCGGCAGATGCTGATGGAATTATCGCATTAGCTAAGCACGGTGGTGCAGACACCGACATCGTTCAATATGGATATAACTATACATCTAGAATCAAAAATGTTTTAAATGAGCATACCATTAGATTAATTTCAATCGAAGAGGATTCAAAAGACTTCTTATTCACCTTGGCAATGTCCAAAGAACCTTTCAAAAAATATGAAATAACCATAGAAGATCCAGATTTAGAAAAATTAAAAGACGAGCTTGAAGATGAACTTGGTAGAGACAGGGGTGAACAACTTCTAGATTACTATTCTGACCAGAATAAAGCAGAAAACAATCTAGAAAAACTAATTAAACACGCTATAAAAGTTGACCTGCTGGGAAGTGTCATTGTTCCAGATAGTGTCTTAAGCATTATTCAAAGAAACTTACTGTTGATTATGCAAGGATTTAACAACGCAATTAGACCTTCTGGAAAATTTGATTTCATTCACGAACTACAAGACCAAGACTTCTTAGACGCAATTGAGGCCATGCTTGCTTTTAATATTCCTGCTTACCGTGTTAAAAAATTCCTGGACCGAGCCTATAGTATTTTTAGAGCAGTCAATAGTATTTATTTCAATTCACACGCAAAAAATCTACCAATGAATGTCAATGAATATATTGACGCAAGTAGAGGTCTTTATGAATTCTTGACCTATCTTTATTCCAAACAAAATAAAGCCGACCTTGAAAATGAATATAAAGAATACCCATCATTCTTGACATTTATTTTAAGCTTATCTGATCTTGATCCAGGATTAATGCAAATGGATCCGGAGACGCATACGATAACCCGATTAAATGTGCAGACCTATAAGCCTGAATCCTACATCAAGGGTACAGACTTCCTGCAACAAGAAATGTCTGGTATGGCTAATACAGTAGGGTTGCGTTGGGATCCCATAAAGGAACAAACTCATGATGTAATAGATCCCGCAATAGCCCGTTTGCTCAGTTCAATTGGTGTGCCGGCTGGACTATCAGTTCGTGATGAAGAGCAACTATCGAATCTAATTAAAGAGCTTGATCTGACCGTTTCTGAAGGAGTCACATCTTTTAAAGATGACCTCTTTAATTTATTATCCGATTATTTGACTCAAAGAAACATTTACACAATTAAGAAAAAAGATTTACAAGATCAAGAAGACGCAACTGGAATGACCGAGCGAGAAATTGAAGTCAGCATTGCTTTAAAATATGTGTTCTTCTATAGTCGGATTAAGAAACAAATCGAAGACATTACTTCTAAATATCATAATGTTAAACAACTTAAAGATGAAATCAAAAAACTCGAACACGAAATAGATTTAAAGGAATCCTTACGACGGGCTTATAAACAAGTACTTCAAAACAATACTATCAGATCAAAGTGGTTTGCTAGAAATACTAATCCAGATATTTTAATTCCTGAGCTTAACGCCAAAATAAAAGAGTTGGAAGACACAGCCGAAAAATATAAACGGCAAGTTTTAAACCAGCAATTTAATAGACATCTAAAACAAGGAGCCATCTTACTTCGTACCGATGATAATCGTGGGTTGTTTGATTTAAGAAGCAATACACCTAGATTCATTTCCGAGGGCCCGAATATATTCGAACAAAAAAATCTTCGTAAAATTCAAGATCATAATTTACTAAATATGGATAGATATCAAGTTCCATTTGATTTTATTCTAGCCCCCTATGCAATCAAAGATAACCAAGGACATATTATAGATTATGACTGGGATGCCCTTTACGCATTTTATTTACGCAACGAAATGTTTTATCGTCCAACACAAGTTGAACCCGCGGAAATAGATGAAACACTAATTAAAAAATTATGGAACATTGCTAGTAAGCCTGATCTAAATAAATATGGAAAGAAAACTTGGGGTCAACTGTCAAAGTTTCAGCAAAATTGGGTTATCTGGAATCGTATCCGCCATAGAAATACTACCCGATTCAAAGACCAAAAAGATTTCCGGCAATACATAAAAGAATTGAATGCCGGACTACATAAAGAAGTATTTGTTCGTGGCACACCTTATAATAAGTTTGCTGATGATATCCGTTATGATGATAATTTAAGCTTAACGCTTAAAGAAATTCATATACACGGTCCCGAGACATTCAAAAAAATCTGGAAATATATCCAGGAAGCCAGGGCCGATGGTAAAGATCCAATGATTGGTTGGTCTGATTTAAACTCTATCATGAATGCTCACGAACAAGCATCACTACCTTATAAATTAGGCGGTGCCGGTGAAGTTTTTTTCGGTCTTTTAAAACAAGCGGAAAAATTATATATGAGGTTGTCCTTAGGTTTCATTGTCCGAAACATTATTGATACTTATAACCAGCTATTTAGTGAGTTGTTTGTACGAGAAGGCTGGCATGGCGTTGTACAAAATGCAAGTGAACTTGTCAGATTATTTGGTATGACTGGTGATATTTCAAAAATGTATGAAGATATTTATGAAGAACGCTACATGACTGTAGGTAGTATCTTAAGTGTTTACGCAGATATTGAACGTATTTTTAAAGAACACGAAACCAACAAACTACCAATGACTAAAGAACACTTTGATCAAATTGTAAGTAATATCAAAGTTTTATCGACTGCACTAGATAGTTATATTAAAGGTGCTGAAGACCTTAAAAATACAGATAACATTACTAAAAGAATTGAAGAACGAAAAATCCGAGCAGAAAATCTACGCAAAATAATAAAAACTTTTGAAGCTCGTATCGAATCTATTAAAGCACATCCAATTATTAAAGCAGATGGAACTAAAGAAATTCAATATGATAACATCTTTGAGTTTAGATATAGAAAAGAATTAGAAGATGTAACAACATTTATTTTAAATACTAAGTTTGCCGAATACTATGCATTAAGAAAATATTTATTATTAGATCAAAGCAAATTTAATACATTTGATAGATCTGTCAAAGAAGTTATTCAACGTCAAAAAAACATTAACAATCAAATTGCTAAGATTCAATTCAAACATGCTGTTGATGGTGATTTACAAGACTTCGAAAAAATCTTATTTGAAGTTAGTGCTTTCATGCAAACTAATGCACAAATTGATGTTTATCGACAAGAAGAATACGAGTTTTTATTTAAACATATTGAAGATAGAAAGAACAAAGAACTTTTAGATGGATCTGATTTGCCTTTCAATGAAGTAGTGAAAGAATTATTCTCTGCCAAACATGAAATTACTACCAAACTTTATGATTACACTATTGGATGGAACCTCGGAAAAGTTTATGGTTGGTATAAACAAGCTAATGAGTGGATTGAAACTACGGCAAGATTGCAAAATTATTTGTTAAATCGATATCTTTATGGTTACACATTTGATGAGTCGGTCAATCAATCATTACAACATTGGTTTAATTACGGGCAACGTTCAGGATACGAAATGCAACTATTAAGTGATATCCCATATCTTTCATTTCCTGTACGAAGTATAAATAACTGGATAGACCGATTACAAAATCCTGCATATATGAGAATGATGAGTGATTTGCTTGATGGTGTCTATGGTCAATTTGAAAATGAAGAAGATCCTGAACCGAATCCTTTCTTATTATTCCAAATCCAAAATGGTTGGATTCCTATTGGTAAAAACTGGGGTATCCGATTCGGTAATGGTGCTTTTGATGTTTTAAATATTCTTACTAATCCTTACGAAACTATAAAAGATCGTGGCAGTCCTATGCTTAAAGGCCTTCTTAGTTTTATTGAAAACGGAGACTTATTAAAAGCAGTTAAAACTCAAGCATTAACTGGCGTTTTAACACGAAGTCTAAATACTTTGTTACCAAGAAAAACAGCACAAAATATTCCTGTTATACAAGACTTTGTATCATCTAAACCAAGAAGTATAGGTACAACTTCTTCTGTCTTTTTTGATATAAACCCTTATAAAAAATATATTCCATATAAATATCGTCGTCCTAACAATGGACGTTATGCTAAATATGAAAACATATATCGAGACTGGTTTAATAAATATGGACGTATGCGTAAACCTAAGGTTGATCCAATGTCGCTGGTTAAAGATATCCAATGGCGACAATATGTTAGATGGAGAAGAAGCAACGGGTAGGACATCTTAACCCTACTCAAGATGTCCCACCGCCACCAAGAAAAAAGAGAAATTAAAACTTGGCAGTTGTTGTTTGGCACAGGTTATCAGAATTGCACTGATATTACATACTAATACCTATAAGAAAAAGGAGGAAGCATTATACTCCCTCCTTTATAATTAATAATTAAACCTTTTCTTATTCGAGCAAGGTAGTGGTGTTCAAAACTTCATTAATAGCTTCTGCGATATCTTCGTCATCCGATTCAATATCATTAGTATTGAGATCTTCCATAACTTCGGAAGCAGTATCAGAACATTCAGTCAAAATTTCATTAATGATTTCTGCTTCTTCGTTTAAAATATCGTCAATTAATTCAGGATCACTAACAATAATTGGTTTAATTTTTTTAGTATATTTTTTTTTCATATGTCTCCTTTCATTCTTCAATAATAATATTTACTTTAATCTGAATAAAGCTTGAAGCTGTGGGAACTTCTATTTCACAAGAAACAAAATCCAAGATGTTTAATAAATCATTTTCAGTTTGAAGATTATATTTAATATCTTCTGACTGTAACTCAACATTATATGCTTCGATATTTATTTCCTTTATTATAGACGCTCCAAAGAAGTTAATCAAACTGGCTTTAGTGTATTTAATACCGTTAATCTGAATAATAATAGAATTTAGTGGATTTAATTTGTCGAGTAATTCTCTAACAATCATACATGTCCCTCGTTAACTAATTGCATCACATCCTTTCCGAGTTGCTCTGGAATGCTATCTAGTTGATCATCAAAATACCAGAAGCCTTCTACTAAATCATACCAAGTTGGGTGTCGTTTGATTAAACTTTTAATCTTACTATACCAAACTTGAATATCTAATCCTAACTCTTGACTAATGAATTCAATCGCGTGTTCTAAACATTCATCATCACCTTCCATAAATATCTCAACATAATTTTTAAGAGATGTCTCATAACATGTTGATTCAGATACATCATATTTTAATTCATCTTTATCATTAATGAAGTGTCTACCGGTTTGTACACAAATAAAAGCACACCCAGGTTCATATTCGCGCCAATCCCACTCAATGGATAGGTCTTTCTTTTTCATAGCATTAAGTAATTGTTTACGTCGTTTAAAATATTCTGAAGATGTCATTAGTTCTTTTAGTTCATCTGTATAAGAATCTTCTCCACTCCAATTATGAAGCCGTTCTAAATTAGTTTGAAATGTCCAACGGCCACAACCATAAAATGATAATTCTTCTCCATTACTTAGTGCTTTATGTGCATCATCAAATCCTTTTTTATTATTAACATCAAGTTCATCAAAGTGTGTAAAGTAATTATGACCATCTTGAGTCATTAAAACATAAAGCAAATTAGTGATATCGGTACTATCCCAATTACCATTGATGCCCATGTGTCCATAAACATCACTATTATTTGCCATTAAAAGTTACCTCATGTTCAATAAAATTTAATGAATACCATTCGTAACCTTGAGAATAACAATCATTACATTCCCACTGATAAGAAAGTTGTGTACCTTCAATTTCATAACCATGATAGTCTAAATCATCGCTACCACAAACTGGACAAATTCCTTCTTGTTGTTTATTAGCCATTCTTTTTTCCTCTCGTTTTTAAATATTTAGCTAGTATAGTAAGTTCTTCGGCCGCACTAATTAATGTTTCTGCATACTGAACATATTCATATTCATCATCATCGAAAACAAGAAATACATATTCAGCAATTTCTTTTAAAGAATTAATAGTTGTTTCAATATCTTCAATCACTGGTTTCGAAACCATCTGGGATACCCTCCTTTCTAGGTGTCGGCATACTTTCAAATCTAAATGTTTCCTTAAGCCATTTAAAGATATATTTTATTTCTGCTTCACTACAATTTACAGAATCAAAAATACCCCAATCATCTAAAGTAAACATTACGTCCTCGACACTTTGAGCGATAATCTTACCGTCGATTTTTTCTTCATAATCCACAAGCATTAATCCTTTCTTTACACAAAGATTTCCTTGTGTGTTTAAAAGAGTAGGATCTGTTTCGATTACTTGGTTATCATTATCTTGATAGACAACGATATAATCCATCTTCGCTCGATCAATAAGTCGTTGTAAAAGATTGATAGCTTCTTGTTTTTGTTTTTCTTTTGTCATCTTATAATTTTCCTTCATAAAGAAAGGCAGACTATCGGTGGTCTGCCAGCACCATTGGATTTATTTTTGTTTAGATTTAATTTCTTCAAGTAATGCCGTTTCAATTTTAAGTAAATCTTCGAGCGGGATATCTTGAAGCTTGCGACCTGATAGCTGTAGTTGAATAAACTGAATAAGGTTTTGTGTCTTAGCAAGATTACGAATCTTATCGACGACATCCGTTACAGTTCGTGTAGGTAATACAGCATCAGCAATAAACAATTCATAGATTTGTCTACCAAGTTCCGGTGTTGCAATATCATAAATAGGATCAAGACCCGGCACTCCTTTATCAACAATTAGAGTATGACTCATCTTGTCAATATTGAATACGATATCAAAATCATATTCAACATTATCACGAAGTTCAGGCTTTAATCCATAAGAACGAGGTGATTGTTTACCTTTATCATTAGTTACTAATGCAGTATCACTTTTAGCACGAGCAGTAGTAAGTATATGTTTAGACGAATTAAGAATGACATCTAACATCTTATTAAATTTCGCAGTAAAGTCTAACCAATTGGTATAACTATTACCGCCTTCTTTATCCTTCGCTGCCTTCTGGTCAAGGATACCACCTTCCTTAACCCAGAAATGTGTTAATGAATCTACAATGATTACATCAACTTCAGGCATAGTGTCTAATTCTTGAATTAGTGCATTAAGTTTTTCGGTAAAGTAGGGTGGTTCAATTTTAAGATAGTTATATAAACCAATCTTATTATATAAAGCACCTCGTCCGAATTCAGTATCAATTAACACAATGTGTTTATATGCTTCTTCTTCTGTGCAGTTACGAATGCTTTGAATCATACCGTTTGCTAGATAAAGAGAGCTAAGTGTTTTACCACTATAGGTTGGACCATAAGATAAAATCTTGAGTGGCTTCAAGATTTTCTGGGCCGGTTGTAAAGTAATTGGCATATTAATCCTCCTTGATTAATTTATTCTTTTTAAAAAAGCGCTTGAGTTTTGCATAGTTTTTTGGACTAGATGCATGGTAATATACAATTGAATTTGGTGGAATTTCTTGATAATGTTTTACAGGTAAAAGTATTTCTTTAATAACTCTATAAGTTTTAGGACTTAAATAAATGACATCATGTGGATTCTTTTTACGGGACCACTGCCATAATAAATAATATAATTGATTTCCATTACGAACTAATTGACTACGTCCGAACACATGACGTGCATGAATATAGCCATGTCGTATTTCATCAGGCACCATATTAAATTACTCCAATAAGCCAACAAGTATTCCAGCCACGATATCCGGATTGAGGATACATATAAACTACTCTACGTTCAAGAAGTGTAGGATCATTTGGAGAATAATATTCATTTGTTTTTTGATTAATAACAATTACAGCTGATTCTAAAATTTCACCAGGTTTTTTATTTTTGTATGATTTTGCATACTTTGGAAATAAATAAATTAATTGTTTATATTTAATTTTCATAATCCTCCTAAAGAGGGGGATGATTAATCCCCCTATTTTTTGATACGCATTTTAATGCCATCTTTAGTAGTTGTTTCTTTCATAAGTTTTTCAATATCACCCCCAGTATCTTCAACATATTGTTTAACAGCACCAGTATCTAATGACTTACGAATTTGTGGCGCTGTATAAATTAAATCGAATTCAGATGAACGATAGAAATAATCTTTCTGTTTAATCATTTCTTCTTTAACAGAATTAAGAACTGTATCTCGTTGTTTTTCTAACTCGTCAAGCACTGCTTGATGAGCTACAATTTCTTTTGATAGTTGTGATAATAATTGAACATCAGCATCACTAATAACTTTAGTTGTCTTCACATACACAAAGTCAGGAAGACCTTGAAGATTGGCTTCAAGTAATGCTTTGACTTGATCATAGTCAACCGTATAAACATCTTTAACATAAAGTTTACCGGCAGTGAAATGATATACTTTAAGTTTATTAAAGTAATAATTCATAATGTCGCCACCAGTTATTAAGAAATTATAGATACTTAATTGCCAAGCAACCGTATCTAAATGTAGTGACGAAGTAGTTTTAAAATCAGCAACAATATGTTCATTATTTAAATCATATTGAAAGTCAATAGTGCCAGCAATTTTATAATTAGTATCATAATATAATTGTTCGGATTTAGCTTGAGTCAAATCAATGTTAGACATCGTAATATATTTATTAAATAGATCAACCTCATTCATTAGACCTAGCATAGATTGGTCTCCACCAACAAATAGTTCTAATGCCTTATGAATTGCTCTGCCTCGTGTAGCAGCCTTCTTTAGCACAGCATCAGGTATACCTGTGTAATCAGCAGACAAACCATACTTCTTTAGTAATTGGGTAACGCTAGTATAGACCTGATTGTTATGAACATACTCATGTTTTTCTTCATTAAACTCCATTATTTTTTCTCCTTTTGTTTCACATAATCTTTATTGACTTGTGCTTCTGGTTTATTTCTTAACTTTCCTTTACGATAAGGTTTAATAAAAATTATTTTTCCGTTTGATAAGTGTCGATAATGACCTCTAACTCCCCAACAAGGACAAGTTAAGTGTTTAGATGGAATAACATTCTTAATACTAAGACCACTTCTAATCATATAAATATTTCTTAATTCAACTTCTCGTCTCTTTGATTGTTTATCAATTTTAAAATGTCCTGGTTTCACATTATTCCTATCAACAGTAAATGATTCTTTCTTCCAGATGGAGGGTAAACATAAGAGTGCCTTACATAATAACTCTGCTCCAAAGATAAACCCCGTATATATTGTTATTGATTTATCTCTTAAGCGTTCATCTACATGATTATAAAATGTCGTAACAACCGTTGATAAATCTTGTATAACGGCTGGATGACTTTCTTCAGTGAAATAGGTATTCTCTTTATTACAAAAATTAACAGCTTGCCAACACACAACAAAATCTTTGTGAATAGTTGTTGCAGTTTTGTTTGTTAACTTATGAACAAATGTCGTGGTCAATTCAGACCTATCAACATCAAACATAAAATGTATACGATAACCTGTCTCTTCTACATCTAACCAAAAATCAGTAAGAGCCATATCAATAGGCTGTCCGAATTTTTCCTTACCAAAAATAAATGGTTGAGATTCTTCTATCTTACTAATCTTTTCTCTAATTTGTCCAAATTGTTTATTAGTTAGTTTGATTGTATCACTCATAATTTTCCTTTCTATAAGAGAAGGGAGAGTCTATATTTCAAGACCCTCCTAAGTGGTTTAATCACCTTCTAATAATTCAATTAATTCGTAAGCTAAAGACATTGCATGATCGAGAAAAGTTTCGTTACCATTTAGTACATCGGTATAGCCTTCGTAAATCATAGCAAGTTCTGCTTTAATTTCTTCAATACGAAGCATTTGTTTCTTTGTCATTTCCAGCTCTCCTTATCTGCCCAAGTTGTAGTTGTATACTCAACATCAGCAAGTACATCAACAGCACTCATAGAGTAAGACATAAGTTCTTTAATTTCATTAACCTCTTGTCTAAGTTGTGCTTCAGGAATATCAGTACAAGTAAATCCGATTTCATCGTGCACGGTAATAAGAAAATTCCAATGAGGTCTATTACGAATGTAATTAAATACTTCGCGAAGTTTTAATAATAGTAAGTCGGCACCGCTACCTTGAACTAACCAGTTCTGTAATTGATGGCGGTTCCTTGAATAGTAACGACGGAAGAATAAATTAGGAATATGGTCAGCTGACCAGACACGATTGCCAACCCATTTCTTAAAGGCAACGACGCCCGGAAAAGCTTTCTTATAGCCATTGACTAAGGCAAGAGCAGTATCGTAATCCACCTTTAAAGCTTCTTGAATCTTAGGAGCAGATGCTCCATAATTAACAGCAAAGTTAGTCATCTTACCAAGCTTACGATAATGATCCCAGTCAGGATGTGTTTCATCGATACCAGGAAAGGCATGCTTAGTAGTAAGCCCATGGAGATCTACAGGTTTCCATTCAGTATTAAGATCTTCTTCTAAGTAAAACTTATCACCTATCTTCATACATTTATATGGTGAGAAAGCACGAGCCATATTAAGATCTGGTTCACCACAAACAATGTTAGTCCATTCACATTGAAGTCGTAATTCTAGCTGTGAATAATCAAAGTAAAACATATACTTATCATTATTCGGAACGATAAACCAGGAACGAATGTTGATTTTATCACCGGTCTTTAATTCAAGTGGTTCTTTAGGGAACTGTTGAAAGTCACCTGACAAACGACCAGTAATTGTACCAGCCAAGTTATAATCAGTAAATACTTTAAATTCATTTCCGACAGGCACCATTTTATTTAAGATACCTGTAATATATGTAGTCATATATTTATTCATATTGGAAATATAATCAGCAATTTTAGCCGATGCTGAGAGATGTTGAATCTCATTACGAACATGCTTATCGGCACCGATTAAAGACATGCCTGATTCATATTCATATAACTCTTTAAGTTTAGCATGTTGACCTATTTTTATTTCTTCCCCATTACGAGGATCAATAATTTTACAGACAGCTAACTCAGCTAATAATTTATTCCGATCATCAAGAACACGTTTTAAATCAACAGACATACCTTTACGTTCCATTATAATAAGAGGCCACACAGCAGCACTAACTCGTTTAAGTGTATCATCTTGACGAATAGAAACTAGTTTTTGGTACCATAATTTAAATAGTCCATGTGTTAATTTAATATCAGTTAATGCATAGGCACGTACATTAGATACGTCAGCATAAGTTGGAGCCGGATTTGCTTTTAAAAATAAACCACGCTCTTTAGCAAGATGAGCATAGAGATGGTAATACTTATTCCAGCTATTATAGATTTGATTAATCTCTTTAGTCTCTTCAGTCCTAGATAGTGACATATTCCATAAACCTTTAGCAATGAAGTGGTCCTTCATCTTTTGTTTATGGACACTATTTAAATGACTTAATTCAACTTTAAGTTTATGTTCTTCATCCGCAGAATTAATTCCGAGATAACGAACAGCAAGTTTCTTTAAACCAACAAGAAAAGTTTTATCTGCTTGTTCGTCATGGTTCACAACAAGACGTGCCATAACAGCAGTATCAATATAATTCTTATCAACAAAATAACTTTGTTTGAAACCAGCATTAATAAGCATATGAATATCAAACTTAATGTTATGACCCACAATCGTGGGGATAATCTGTAATAGGTTTTCAAAATATTGACGTTCCTTAATGTCCGTTGTTGGATCAAATAAAGTTGTTTGTGTTAATTGTAAATTTTCATCGACCAATCCATATTGAATTAGAAATGGCTTATCGTTAATGATATTGAGGCCAGTTGTCTCAGTATCAATGATAATATATTTGACCATACTGGCCTCCTTATCTTAGTTTTTGTAAGTTATTATATTGTGCTTTGAATTTATCTTGGCACAATTCAAAAGCATATTCATCATAAGATCCTTTAAGAAGTAAAACTGAAATAGTTACTTGGTGTCGCTGTCCTCTTCGACACACGCGAGCATTGGTCTGGATCCATTTCTCTGTATCCCAGATTGGGGAAAACCAGAACATATCTTGGCAATCACTTTCTTGTAGATTAAGACCATGTGCGGCACTAAAAGGACTAAGGATTCCAATTTTTATTTTATTATGATTCCAATCTTCGAAGTCTTGTTTCGTACTTAGAAGACGTGCACCAGGTAATGTTAATAGTTTTTCTTTATCAAAGAGGAACGTATAAAGAATCAAGACAGGTGTAGTAATGGTAGCAAGCTTCATTTGTAATGTTCGAAACTTAATATCATTTAGATGAAATGTCATATCGTGATGATAGACATCACCACTTGCCATCTGATTAATTTTATTAATAAGTTGTGTCTTACTAAAAGCAGTCATTTGTTCGCCATTAGAAAGAGTCATAATGAATTCGTGTTTGAAATGTTTTAGTGTTTCAGCGGTAGCATCATCAGGCTTGATGATTAGTTTTTTAATAATAGGTTCCGGAAACAACGCTGTTGGTGGTGCCGGAATACTAGTACATACGTCTTTAATAAGGCTGAGGATCTTATCCGTGGCCGCCAATGAATACTGATACCGATTATATCCGTTAGGTAATGCAATAGGTATTGCATAATTCTCACGAAATTCAGTAATAGATTTACCAAGCCGTTGACCACCATCAATTAAATAAATAGTACTCCAAACATCTTCGATGTTTTTAGGTGTGGGTGTTGCTGATAATACTATGACATTTTGAATTTTATGTGCCCACTTTTTTAAAAGTTTAAACCGTAATGATTGTGAGTTTTTAAATAAACTCACTTCATCAATGATGAGCAAATCAAATCGATCAATTAATTCTTGGACATCGTGGTGTTCAACAATACCATGTTTGGTATAACTCTTATGAGCAACACTGGTTGAGTTCTTAATATACCAGTCAAGCATGGCGGTATTCATACCTAAGATATCATAAGGACGTTCAATAATTTCAAGACGTTCTTTTGGAGTTTGATTACCAGTAATAGATTCATATTTAATTTGACCAGGATACCACTTTTCTATTTCAAGCGGCCAAGAAGATTCAATAACATTCTTGGTGCTAATCAATAATGTTTTAGGTTTACGTGGAGCGGTTATGATTTTATCAAGGCACATTTTAGTTTTACCATAGCCGGTATATAAAAGATAAGCATGTTTCATAGCCGATCCTCCTTTCAATTAATAAAATACCTAAGGCTGTACAGAATTGATTACGCATTTAACTTATCAAGCAATGCTGCCAAGATAAGCACCTTAGGTAGAATGTTTTAAAATATTAAAATTTAAAAGGGTAAGTCAAGTATTTCGATAACTTCTTCTGTAATGTCTGTGTTATCAATAACAGGAAGGGTACCAAATCTAATAGCATGTTGTTGCTTACCAGCATTTTTCCCAGACTTACTAACATAATTATATATAGTAATTTTATAAGTGTTGCCAAGTGCACTATTAGCAATGGTAAGTAAAGTAGTATTATCATCAACCGGAATTGTAGCTAATGCCTTAATCCAATTAATAAGATTGGCATCGAGATCAGTCGTATCTTTAATGAAATAGTTATAGAAGAAGTTATATTTTTTCTTATCAATTTCAACAGTAATATATTGATAAGTTTCTTCCTCGACAAATCCAAGAATCTTGGCACGGTATTCTCCGGCCGGTAGGATTTCAGTGTTAGCGCCTTCTGGTGTTTTGGCTGTTGCCAAATCTTTTAGTAAGACATCTTTTAAACTAGGTTTATTGCTCATGTTTTTCTCCTTTCTGAGCTTTCTATATACCGTGTTTTACACGGATGATAGCTAATAAATCTTTCGCTTCTTCGAGCGATAGGCCGTCGACAAACTTTTCTAAACGTGAAGTTTTGATCTGAACAGTAGGAACAAATACTGGCGTATTAGCAACAAGTGTTTGAAAGTCCTGAGCTGTATGACCATACTTAATAAAGTAATCATTAAGATCTTCCTTATCAGCAAGGCCAAGATCAACTACCTTAACCTTACATTTAAAACGTTCACTTAATATAAGCGCATCTTGAATGGCACCTTCACGACCAGCATCGTCACAGTCATAGACAATGACAATGTTCTTATTCATAAAGTTAAGACCACCAATGATGTAAGTCTTAGCACCGCCAATCTTAGCGACGGCATTTTTAAATCCCATCGACTTAGCAGTAAGCATATCTTTTTCACCTTCACAAATAAGTAAAGATGAATAAGCAGTATCATCATAGGGAGTAACCATACCACCAATCATCGTGGAATCATACTTATACTTTGGTGCGCCAGCATTATGATTAGGAAGCATTGGACTATTAAACCAAGTATTGGATATGGTAATCCCATTCCAAGTATGGCGATACATTAATTTTCCTGTTGATGAACAGAAAAAATATTTATTGATAACATCATCAGCCAGACCAATCTTACGTAGATAGTCTAGTTGATAGTCTACTAATGATCCTTGAGCATACTTAAAGGATTGACTCTTTTCTAACGCGTTACGAATTTTAGTAGCACGTTCAAGTCCAACACCAAAATATTTAGCAATGAATCCTACTTCATCATGGGCTTTTTCACCACAAGCAAAGCAATGAAATTCCCCATTAGGACCGATGCCAGCACTCATAACAGTATCGTCATGGAAAGGACAAAGTACTTGTCCAGTATCTGTTCCAAAGACTATATCATAGATTATCATACACTATTATTATACTCCTTTTCACAGTTGAATGGAAGATAATGTCCTATTTATATTGACAATATCTTCTGGTGTGTTGATAGAAACTCCGAGCAATCCAGGTTCAACTGGAGCAGTAACAGAGATAACGAAAACATTTTTTAATAGCGCCATGATATTATCACGATGCATTAAATCATAAAGATCGCCATCAGTGACGATAATGTTTAACCATTTGTCACTAAGTTGTTGCGTAATGACATCAGCAATGGCACTACTATTAGTACCACCACTTAGTTGGTTATAAATAGGATTAGCTTCATAGACAGATGGAACATTAGAAGAATTTTCCCAAGGAATATAGGGGACTTCAACAATGCTAATATCACCAGAACTATAAAGATAATAAGTTATATTGACAGGAATATCTTTCATCAACTGCTCACATACTTGATGCATTAAAGCATGTCGGTTGCCTTTAGTGCTACCACTAATATCGCGGTAGATAGCAACATTCATATAAGTATGTTTACGTTTACGAAAGAGTACCTGATCAATGAGTCGATTAGGATTATAAAAATTAGGAACAATTATTTTATTTTGTATCGTAGCAGTTGGACGATATTTATTAGTAAATAAACCATCGATCGTATACTGATCCGCTTGCAGACGTTGGGACATATCTAAAATCTCTTTATTGATTAAAGTATTTTCTTGTACCAGTTCATCTTTAAGTAAATCAGTTGCCGTTTTAACATGATATCTTTCGACATACTCAAATGTTGGTCTACCAACGATACCACTATGATCTGAATAAGAACCAGTTTTATCTTTAGAATCTATTGGATCACCCTTTGGTGTTGGATCACCTTTTTGTGTTGAATCTTTATTCGGATCACTTCCAATTTCAACAGGTTCTATATGAGCTACAGGTGTAGTAAGTGCTGGTAGTGGTTGATCATCAGCAAAGATTCCTTTAGTTACACACCAATTATAAAATTCAACAAGAGTTTGTGCAAACTTGGTATCGTTACTTGGTCTCATTGCTAAATTAGTTAATACACCATGACCAAATGGTATGGTTTTATAATCACGCATTGTAAGTAACTGCGTGAGATAAGTTTTAAAAGTAACCTGATCCATATAAGATAATGCCGGTGTTGGTGCCTTATAGACATGCCAATAGTTAAACGCGTATTCGATGCGTTTGATGTCATATTCTGGAGGCATCTTAAGAATACAACTCATGACATCACTTAAGTATTTGTGTTCGACTAATAGACGAGACTCAATATAAAAGTCTTCAATCCAGTTAAATAGATGCTCATAACTTTTTTTCCACTTTAACGGACCGGCATCAATCTTTTGCCATGTCTCAATGAATCTAAAGTAACCTTCGGAATAAAGTAAATGGCCAAGCTCATGGTAATAAACCACAAATCGTGGTAGATTAAGAGCAGCAAAAGCATCCATTAATTGTGACGATAATACGATAGTATTACCGTCATAATAATTATTACCTTTATTATCCTTATCTATCTGAACAGATACAGGATGATCAGGTGTTGAATAAAAATTGTTAGTAATAAATTCAAGTACATGGGCAAACGCCCACTTCTTTTGTTCTTCGGGATTTAATAAAACAAATTCTTCTTGTTTCATAATTGATTTAACAGTTGTGTTAATTGAAGAGTATCAAGTAATTTATTATCAATATTCTTCATCATACATAGACCATAAAGGTGGTTCTTAATGGCTGTAACATTATTAAATCCGTGTAACATTTTAATTTGTCTAGTCCCGAAAACACTAAGCAAACCTAATAGTTTATAGATGGAATAAAGGTTAGTTACCCATTTAATATCCACACCAGTCCATTTAGCAAGGGTAGTAGTTGGCACGGGTTCAAACCAACGAAGCGCACTTCGTGAAAGGATCGCGTCAGGAACAATACTGATTCCTTTATCTTTATCATTAAGAGTAATAATGAACTTGCAGTTCATGTTTTTTGTATATAACTTACCGTTATATTCAAAGTGGGTAGATGTGTCATCAAGGATAGGTTGCATAGTTTTCATAGCACCAGTACCCATAGTATTCCACTCATCCATAATAATAATTTCACGGTCAGTGCCGGATAACTTTTTAATGGCAAGTGATTCATCAAATACTGGTTTACCATCAACAAGATGGAAGTCTTTCATGAACGTTTCAAGGTTCATGTCCTCATTACACATTTTAAAGAGTGGAGTAATACCACAGTCCTTGGCGATCTGCAACGCGGTATAGGTTTTACCAGTGTCTGGTTGTCCAATGAACATTGACACTCTTGGTAACCTTAGGAATAAATCCTTTGGGGCTTTATCTTGCTGTTGCTTAGGTAATAGAACAAGACGTTCATATACTTCGGCTGTTTCTTCGACTGTAGTTAATGGAATATGTAATGACTCCGTTAGCACATCGGTATAATACCGATGGCCTTCTGCACTTACAACTTTAATTTCTTTATTATCAATTGCCGTTTTAATGGCAGTCATGATTTCATTAATCCTTGCTTTGTCCATTTTGTAATTCCTTTACTTTGTTTGTTAATTCATTTATTTCGATATCATGTTGAGTAATAATATCGTTTAATTTCTCAATTAATTCTGTTGCTTTTGCAAGCAACTTTAGAATTTCATTCATAATAACCTCCTAAAGGGGAGGGGATATACCTCTCCCCGGTATGTTATTTTTATTTACCACGAAGAATCATAGATAAATTGATTTTCGTTAGGATGATTCTTTAAATAATTTTCAATTACATCTTTAGCCTCAAGCAATGATTGGAAATACCAGGATGTATACTCAGTACTTCCAAAGAAGAAACCTGATTGTGTTGGTAACAACGCATCAGCAACCTCCTCATCATATTCAACATCTAGTTCTATAAAATGATCTGTTCTTTTTCCATCCGCTTTGATAGAATATCCATTACTAAATCGTTTAGTAATTGGTTTATCGAACTTAGTGGCAAGTATTGTATCGATACGTTTTAATAAATCCTCAATGGTGTTACGGGAAATAATATAAGGTCCCGTCCATTCTGTGGTTTCCGGTGTAGATTCACCATTTTCACAAAAGAATCTGTGGAAATGATTTTCTTTACGCCAATAAATAATTTCATTGCCATCGTTATCACATAGCCATGCGTCTAATCCCATATTATTTTGCTCCTTTTCAGTTTATTGAATGTTCTAATTGCCATTCTTAATTTTTCTTTTAGAATGGTAATACTATTATTTTCGTCAAGTGTTTTGATGATGGCATAGTATGGCGATCCATCGTATGGCACAACTTTCC